>Ga0256835_1000037_pt1 | contig 126247 bp, 98 predicted proteins | sample PIR30metaG_FD_185972 | JGI IMG/M metagenome (GOLD analysis project Ga0256835, IMG submission 185972) | Hydrothermal vent microbial communities from East Pacific Rise, Pacific Ocean - PIR-30 | ecosystem: Environmental > Aquatic > Marine > Hydrothermal vents | place: Pacific Ocean: East Pacific...
AGTCCTGGATCGAGGAGGATTCTTGCCGCATCGGCCCCCACACACCCGGGAAAATGGACCACGGATTCCACGGATTGATCGGATCAGGAAGAAGACAGCAAGAATCCGGATGTGCCTTCGATTTCACCCCTCGCCGATGGGTATGACCTTCAGAGAGTCTTGCAAGCGGCTCACCTTTCACCCTCCAGGGCCGCCCTGGCGAGCCGCTTCGCCTCCCGGATCTCGGCGGGACCGGTGTCCTCGTCCACCACGTGCCAGGTGATCCTGTGGCGGCGGCCCAGGGACTCGAGCTCTCTCCAGAGGTCGGCGTGGCGGACGGGGCGGTCGTCACGGGTCCGCCATCCGCGGGCCTTCCACGACCGGATCCAGGCGGTGGCGCCGTCCTTGAGGTACGAGGAGACGGTGTAGAGGTGGACCCGCGAGGGACGCCGGAGCAACCCGAGTCCCTCCACGGCCGAGACCAGGTGCATGCGGTTGGACGAGGCACCGGGACACCGGCCCGAGGCCGTCTTCTCCTGGTCCCGCCAGCGCAGGATGGCTCCCCACCCGCCGGCGTCCCGGGTGCCGGACCAGGCCACACCCAGGAAGAGGTGGACGGCATCGGGGTCGTCCAGGGGCAGCCCGGGCACACCCATGGCCCGGCTGGCGAGCCGGTCGGCCAGCTCGTTGTACCGGTCGCCCGAATGGCCGCGGGTCCACTCCCAGGTCACCCGGTGGCGGGCGAGCTCGGCGTCCAGGGCCATCCAGAGGTCCCGGTTCCTGACCGGCTTCTTCGAGGCGGTGAGCCAGCCCCGCCGCTTCCAGCCCTCGAGCCACTCGGTGATGCCCTTCTTCACGTACTCGGAATCGGTGACGAGGCGGACCCGGTGGGGGGAGGGCAGCGCCCGCAGGGCCTCGATGGCCGCGGTGAGCTCCATCCGGTTGTTGGTGGTCTCCTCCTCGGCTCCGGAGAGCTCCACCGGCTCCCGTTCCGGGAAGAGCAGGACGGCGCCCCAGCCGCCCGGCCCGGGGTTCGGCCGGCAGCCGCCATCGGTGTAGATGGTCACCGTGGGAAGGTTCCCGTCCTCCACGATCCGGGCATCTCCGGGCTCAGGAATCGGCCTGCTCCACCGGATGCCCGTTCTCCTGCGCCCTAAAGGCCAGGGCTCGCTCGGTGAGCTCCCGGATATCGTAGGGGGTGGGGCACAGGGTGTCCCTGCGGTGCTCGAGATCGGCGATGACGGCCCTCTTGAAGCTCCCCTCGCCGTGTTCCCGGATCAGGTGTTCCCGGTACTCCCGGATGTCCACGATCTCCGCGCGGAGCCGGATGGTCTTGAAGGGACGAGGCAGCAGCTCTCCGGGGGCCTGGATGTGGTGGAGCCCCCCGCTGTAGACCAGGAACATGTACCCCTCGGGAATGGCCCGGAGGATGTCGGCGATGCCGCCCCGGACGGTCATGGGACGACCCTCGGAGTCGAGTCCGGTCCGGCGCATCATTCGGCCCTCCGGAAGGATGCACACCACGGCCTTCTCGTCCACGCGATCCAGCACGGCCTGCCAGGTGTGATCCTTCTTCCGTGTGACCACCACCACGTCGTTGACCAGGAGGCGGAAGAAGAGGCCCACCTTGCGCCGCATGGTCTTGGCTGCCACCGGGAGGACCCCGTGCCGCGCCAGGGCCCAGATGAAGCGAATCTCGGCTGCACCGGCCAGGATGGGCTCGTAGAGGCTCGTGTGGTGGAGGATGGCCACGAGACGGAGCCGCTGCCAGCGGTCCGGAGGCGGGGTCTCCACCCACTCCACGTCGAACCGGAAGAACAGCCGGCTCACGTACTTCACCGAGAGCAGCACGAAGAAGCTGACGAGACTCCGCAGCATGGTTCCGTTTCCTCCGGCCGGGTGGCCGCTCCACAGGATAAACCACACCGCCGGTTCCGCCATGGCGCACTGCGGCAAGAACGGGGGCGCGACCGGGATCGTCGTGGTTCCCCGGGAGGACCGGGGCTAGCGGAAGTCCTCGATGTCCGAGAACGGGGAGTCCGGGTCGGAGAAGTCGGGCCTGTAGTACGCCGGGGCCTCGCGGAAATCCTGGACGAGATGGTGGTCGCCCTCCATGTGTCGATCCAGCGCCTCCAGGGCACGGTCCCATTCGCCGGCGGAGATGGGCCGGGAGAGCAGCGGGTACCCTTCCGACCGCCCCGCCAGGTGCGCGGGGTAGTACTGGGCCATGAGGGCGATGCCCACGCGGGGTGAGAGGTTCTCCGCGATCCAGCGGAGACTCTCCTCGACGCCGGCGAGCCCGTTGGGCAGCACGAGCACCCGGACCAGGAGACCCCGCAGCAGGGTCCCGTCGGGCGCCAGCTCCCAGACCTCGCCCACCTGGCGGAACATCTCGCCGAGGGCCTCGCGGGCCCTCTCCGGGTAGTCGGGAACCCTGGAGCACACCGCCCCGGCATCCCGGTCCGCGTACTTGAGGTCGGGGAGCCACACGTCCACCACGCCGTCCAGGAGTCGCAGCACCTCCACCGAGTCGTAGGCGTTGGTGTTGTGGACCACGGGCAGGCTCAGTCCCCGCTGCGCTGCCAGCACCAGGGAACGCACGAGCTGTGGCACCTGGTGGGTGGGGGAGACCCAGTTGAGGTTGTGGCAGCCGCGATCCTGGAGCTCGAGGAAGACCCCCGCGAGCTCGTCGTGGGAGATGGAGCGTCCCATGAAGTCCCGGGGGCGCTGCGAGATGTCGTGGTTCTGGCAGAAGACGCAGCGCAGATTGCAGTTGGCCAGGAACACGGTGCCGGAGCCCCGCCGGCCGGAGAGCACCGGCTCCTCACCGAAGTGCTGGGTCCACGAGGCGACCACGGGATCGGCCCCGGTGGCGCAGGTGCCGAGCTCGCGGTGACGGTCCACCCCGCAGTTCCGGGGGCAGACGGTGCAGGAGGACAGCATCGCTTCCAGCGCCGCCGCACGACGCTCCAGCTCGCCGCTGCGAAGGAGCTCCTGGTACCCCGGACGCCAGACCCTGCGTGCCTCCACCGGGACAGTGTACCGGAGGTCTCCTGACCGGCTCGGGGGCTGCTATGCTCCGAGGTGTGGACCCGGGTCATCGGGACAGGGTCCGGAGGCTGCCCGAGGAGGAGGTATGATGACCGCGGAGACCGTGGATCGCATCCTGATCTGGCTCGCGAGAGCCGTGATCCTGTGTGCGGGGCTTCTCCTGGTGGGATACCTGGCGGGACAGGTGGCGGAAGGACCCCCCTCGGGTCTCCGGGAGGCCCGGAGGATCGTGGCCTGGCTGACACTGGGGCTCTCCCTGGCCCTGGCGGGGGCCAACCGGGTTCTCACGGAACACCCTCTGTTCGAGTACTGGGCCGTCACCCTGGTCGGACTGGTGGCGGGGATCCTCGTGCTGTCCTGAGGGTGTCGCGAGGTTCCGCGGACCTCAGCCGCAGCCGCCGCCGGCTGCCCACTCCGCGTACAGCTGGAGGTCCTCGGCGGCCCTGGAGCCCTCCGTGGACTCGAAGACCTTCCTGGCCCGTCTTGCCTCGGCGCGCGCCCTGGTCCGCCGGCCCGCCGCACAGAGCGCCCTGGCCAGAGAGAACCGCGTCTCCGCGGCCTCCAGCGGATCCGTGAGGGCCTCCTCCCGGATGCGGAGCGCCTGCTCGAAGGCCCGGACCGCCTCGGCGGGCCGTCCCAGCTGGAACAGGATGACGCCCTCCGAGTTGCAGGCGTAGGCGGTGTAGGGGTGGGTGGAACCGTGGGCGGCCTCCATGATGCGGCGGGCCTCGTGCGCGGCCTCGAGCGCCTCCTCCAGGCGTCCCAGCCTCCGGAGGACGCTGGTCCTGTTGATCTGGGTGATGCCGGCCTGGGGATGGTCGGGGCCCCAGCCGTTCACCACGACCTCCATCGCCCGGTCGTAGGTGGCCAGCGCGTCCCCGAGAAGCCCCTGGTCCTCCTGGACGTAGGCCATGTTGTTGAGGACGGGGCCCAGGAGGGGACTCTCCGTGCCGTAGGCGGACTCCTCGATGGACAGTGCCCGCTCGAGAACGGCCCGGGCCTCGTCGGCACGGCCGGCCTTGGAGAGGGCTGCACCGAGGCTCACCAGGGGATCGGCCACCAGCGGGTGTTCCGGTCCCAGGTCCTGCTCCCGGAGCTCGACGGCCTTCCGGTAGTGCCCGATGGCCTCGTCGTAGGCGCCGGTGGCGAACAGCACGTCGGCCAGCTTCTCGTTGGCCGCGGAGAGGACGGCGGGCGTGCCTCCGGACTCCCTGGCATCGGAGAAGAGCCTGCGCTCGAGATCCAGGGCCTCGGCGTACCGTCCCGCCTCGAGGAGGACGGTGACTCGCGTCTCCCCGATGGTGCGTTGGAGGGCAGGCGCATGGGGGAGGCGGGAGGCCCGGGCCGCGGCCAGGTCCACCCACCAGAGGGCGCGGTCGGTGTCGGTCCGGATCGTCGCACCGATCCAGGCCATCCGTTCCGCCGCCCTGGCCGCGACCCGACCGGCTCCCCCGCGTTCCGCCGCCACCATGGAGCGGAGGAGGAGGGGCTCGGCGGCGTCGGCGTCCCCGAGGGCCGTCCGGGCGGTTCCCTCCAGCAGCAGGACCGAGGCCAGCAGCGGCTGGTGATCGAGGCCCCCGGCCCGTTCGAGACCGGCGGCCAGCTCCGCAGCCTCGGGGTAGCGGCCGGCAGCGAGGAGGGCCTCGCCACGGGCGAGCTCGGCCCTTCCGGCCTCCACCGCCCGCCGCCGGACGGGATCCACGGGAAGGGGATCCTCCTCGAGCATCTCGGTGGCGGAGGTGCAGGGTTCCGGATCCGGGAGGGTGCGCAGCGCCTCCAGGCCGTTCACGGCGAGCTCGGCATCGGCCGTCTCGAGCAGGGAGACGAAGGCGTCCAGCTCGGCGAGCCGGAGCTCCAGGCAGGCCACCTGGCGGTCGAGGACCTCCGGCGAGACCTCACCCCTGAGGCGGGACGCCGTGCAGGCCCGGGTGAAGCAGTCCACCCACCGGGCGCCCCTGGTGTCGAGGGCACGTCCGAGGCGTTCGGCCAGGAGAAAGGCCCCGGGGAGCCCGGTGGCGGCGAAGGCCTCCTCGACCCGGGCCATGCGACCGGGATTCCATACGGCCTCGAGCCTGGCGGTCCCCCCGCTGCACAGGGCGGCCCGGCGCCGGCGGACCTCCAGGGCTCCGAGAAGCAGGGCGAGCACGAGGAAGGCCGCCCCGGCGGCCATGAACCACCTTCGCCGGACCACCGCGGGATCGTGCGCCAGCTCGGCCAGGAGGGATTCCATGTCGGGGAAGCGTTCATCGGGCACCGGGGCGAGGCCCCTGACGATGGCCCTCCGGAGGCGCGCGGGGAGGCGGCGCGAGGTCGGGATCTCCACGCCCGGCCCGGAGGCGTACTGGATCACCCGGGAGAGCCCCTCGCCGGGGAGGGGATGCCGGCCCACCAGGGCCTCGTACAGGGCCACGCAGAACGCGAACTGGTCGGACCGTGCATCGGCGACCCCCCCGAGCACCTGCTCCGGTGCCATGTAGCGGGGCGTTCCCACCACGGCACCGGGCAGGGTGAGCGGCGTGGCCGGGCCGGAGTCACCGGATGGGTCCGGAAGGGTGGTGGCATCGGGGCTCCGGGTCTCCGCGTCGTCGAGGGGAGCCGTTTCCTGCGTTCGGGCCAGCCCGAAATCCACCACGCGGACCCGCCCATCGCGCCCCACGAGCACGTTGCCGGGCTTGAAGTCCCGGTGGACCAGGCCGGCGCGGTGGGCGGCGGCAAGCCCACGACCGGCCTGGAGGAAGACCCCGACGATCTCCCTCCAGTCCCTGGGGGCTCCGGCGAGCCACCGGTCGAGGCTCTGCCCCTCGATGAACTCCATGGCGATGAAGGTGTGGCCCTCGTGCTCCCCCACGTCGTGGACCGTGACCACGTTGGGGTGGGCGAGTTTCGCCATGGCCTGCGCCTCCCGCACGAGACGCTGGCGGGAGAGGTCGTCGCCGCGACCGTGCAGCACCTTCAGCGCGACCTTCCGGCCGAGCTCGCGGTCGTAGGCGGCGTAGACCACACCCATGCCCCCGGCGCCGATCTTCTCGAGGACCACGTACCGCCCGAGCGTCGCACCGGGACCCAGCCGGTCCAGCCGATCCGTCACGGGCCGGTCCGGCCGCCGTTCTCTGTCGCCGTTGATCACCGTGGGCTGGTCGTCGTCGTGCATGGCCTGGTGCCAGTGTAGCCCACACCTCCACGGACCGCCCTCCGCTCCCCATGTCCCGGTCTCCCGACGTGCTCACCTCCCCGGCACGTGGACTGGTTGCAAGTCCTTCCGGAGGGGATTCCTCACCGGTTTGGCCGGACACCGGAAGCACGTTCCGGTCTTCGTTGTCGTCCATCTTCCGGTCCGTGAGATCCTCGGAACCGTGGTTCATGTTCCCGGGTGGGTGGGGGCCGATATGGCGGGAACCGGCCCCGGTCCAGGACGCTTGCAGACAGCGCACCTTCCACCGGCGGCTCGTGGACAGTGGCAAGTCGGGGACGGTGGCTGTCACCGCCGTGGTCAGGAAGCTCCGTGCGCGGGACCCGGGAGGTCCCACGCACGGCCACGGAGGATGGTGCCGTGGTCCGAGCCGTGAATCCCGGGGGAGGGTGACGGCGATGAACGGGCGTGGGAAGCCGGACATCTTCACGTCCTTGGGTTCACGCACATCTTCGAGACGACCGGGAACGGGGGATCTTGCGATGGCATCGGCGGCTGGCTTGCCCCGGGGTCAGAGGCCCGCCCGCGCCGAGGAGGCCGGTTGTTGGAGCGCGGACTTCAGTCCGCAGGGACGATCATCCGTCCCCGTCCTCCTGCGACCCGGGGGAATGCGGGCGGATGCCCTTGATCCGTGGATCCCGGCCCGGAGGCGACGAACAGCGCTACGACCTCGGATCCCGCCGGGGCCTGACATCCGGGATGGTCGTGATCTTTTCCACATCCTTCTCCCACAGCTCGCGCAGCAGCACGTACTTGGTCCACGTCATCCGGGCTGCGGCCTTTGACAGGCGGTAACCCAGGGGACCGCCCAGCAGGTATCCCCGTCCGAGCCAGTGGCGCAGGAAGGTGGTCCGGGGCCGCAGCCAGAGATCACCGGGTCGTGGACGGCGACCCCTGGAGCGGGCCTCCCGCGCACCCAGGATGGCGTAGGCCAGCTGTCGTTCCAGGAGGTCCTCCCAGCCCTCGTGGCTGAAGTGTTCGATGACCCCCCTGAGCTTTCCCACGGGGCCATCCGTCTCGAGGGATTCGTGGACGGCCACCTCCGCAAAACGGGCCAGCTCCCGGTCGTACAGGCGCGCCATGGTGTCCCATGACCATGGCCAGCGCCGGATGGGCTTCCCGGCGAAATGGTTCCTTCGCAGCACGCGGAAGGCGGCGTCAGGAGGTTCCCCGGGGAGGTCCGCCACGGCGCAGGCCAGCTCTGGCGTGATCCGCTCGTCAGCATCGAGTGAGAAGATCCACCGGTGGCTTGCCAGCTCGGCCGCACGGTTCTTCTGGGCCCCGTAACCCCGCCACGGCTCCACCTCGACCCTGGCCCCGGCCGCGGCTGCCACGTCGGCCGTCCGGTCGGTGCTCTCCGAGTCGAGCACAAGGACCTCGTCCGCCCACGCACCGGAGCGGACAGCATCGGCGATCCTCTTCTCCTCGTTGCCTGCGATGATGGCGACCGTGATCCGTGGTGGCATGACCCGAGTATAGCGGCACGCCGGGACCTTCCCCGTCCTGGAGCCACCCGCCGGACGGGAGAAATGAGCCCGGTGAACAGAGCGGTACCATGTCGTGCATCCCGGCCGGCCCGGGGGCTGGCGTCGAGAACCGTCGCAGGTGGATGACCACACCGCCGGCCTGAGCCTGTCCGAATCCGAGTGCGGTGACGGTGCCTCCCACCCCGGGATCTGGGGGCCCGGGGACGGCTACCGCTTGAGCTGCTCGAGCCAGGACAGCGCGAGCACCACGCCGAAACCGGTGGCTCCCACGGGCAGCCCGGATCGCTCGCGCTCCGCCCAGGCGACGCCGGCCACGTCCAGGTGGGCCCACGAGGCCTTCTCCGGCACGAACTGCTGGAGAAAGGCCCCGGCGGTGACGGCCCCTCCCCAGCGGGAGCCGGCGTTCTTCATGTCGGCCCACTCGCTCTTGAGGTAGGAGAAGTACTCGTCGTAGAGCGGGAGATGCCAGACGCGCTCACCCACCTCCTCGCCAAGCCGCACCAGCGCCTCGAGCAACTCGTCATCGTTCCCCATGGCCCCGGCGGCCTCGTGCCCCAGCGCCACCACGCAGGCCCCCGTGAGGGTCGCGAAGTCGATGATGACGTCGGGGTGGAACCGCTCCGCGTACGTCAGGGCGTCTCCCAGCAGCAGCCGGCCCTCGGCATCCGTGTTGTCCACCTCGACGGTCTTGCCGTTGGCCATGGTGATGATGTCTCCGGGCTTCAGCGCCGTGCCGGAGGGAAGGTTCTCGGCAGAGGGGATGAGCCCCACAACCTTGAAGGGGAGCTCCAGCTGGGCGGCGGCCCAGAGCACCGCCAGGACCGTCGCGGCGCCGCACATGTCGTACTTCATCCAGCCCATGTCCTTCGCCGGCTTCAGCGAGATGCCACCGGCGTCGAAGGTGACACCCTTGCCCACCAGGACGATGGACTTCTTGGGCTTCTTGGGCCGGTGCTCCAGCACGATGAGCCGGGGCGATTCCTCCGAGCCCTGGCTCACGGCGAGGATGCCGCCCATCTTCTCCTTGACCAGCTCCTTGGGCCCGAGCACCGTGACCCGGAGCCCGGCCTCGTCGCCGCAGACCTCCCGGGCCGTGGAGGCGAGGGCCTCGGGCGTCAGGTCGTTGCCCGGCCTGTTGCCCAGGTCCCGGGCCAGCCGGACCGAGTTGGCGTAGAGGCGGACCCTCTGGAGACGGGCCTCGAGCTCCTCCGGCGTCTCGCCGGCCATGGGGACCACGTGGAGGCCGTCGATCTTGTCGAACTCGTTCTTCTTGGACCGGAAGTGATCGAAGGTGTAGTCGGCCAGGGCCGCTTCCAGCAGGGCGAAGGTCCGGGACTCGGACTCGGCGAGGCCCTTGATCCGGACCGCGATGGCGATCCCGATCTGGTACTCGTGGTTCTTCGTCGCCTGCCGGACCACCCTCCGGAGTGCCTCCCGCAGCGTGGCGTGGGTCAGCTTCTTCTCGTCGCCCACGCCGATGAAGGTCACGCGATGGGCCATCTCCAGCGGACACTCGCCCGAGATGACCTCGCCCTCGTCACCGCGGGGTGACAGGGCCTTCATCTTCTGCTTCAGGGCCTTCCGTTCCTTCGCGGAGAGCTCGAGCCGGTCCAGGGGATCGGCGCTCGTGCTCTGCAGGATGTAAAGGCAGTCCAGTGGTTCGTCCGGGGTTTCGCGATATTGGTAAAGATCAGCCATCTGGTGATCTTTTCCTCCCTCCTTTGCACGTCAGCGTCGCATTATACCACAAGATGCCAAGGCGTTCAGGAGCAAGGGGTTTTCGAAGACCTGAGCGCCCGGGCGAAGAGCTCCGCCGTGGGACGATCGAAGGCGGTGAGGCGGACGGTCCGGAGGGATCCTGTGGACTTGTGGCACAGGTGGGCCAGGGCCTCCTCCACGATGACCCTCGTCCCCTCCTCCTTGGGGTAGCCGAAGATCCCCGTGGAGATGGCGGGCAGCGCCACCGAGGCCGCGCCGAGCTCCCCGGCCAGCGACAGCGCGGCACGGACCGCCGACCGGAGCTTCGCCTCCTCGTCGCCCTCGCCCCACCGGGGCCCCACCGCGTGGATGACCCAGCGGGCAGGCAGGTCGCCGGCCGGGGTCACGGCCGCGGACCCCACCGGCACCGGGGCCACGCGGCGGGACTCCTCCTGGATCGATGGTCCTCCGCGACGGACGATGGCACCGGCGAGGCCCCCGCCGTGGAGCAGCCGCGAGTTGGCCGCGTTCACGATGGCGTCCACCCGCTCCTCCGTGAGGTCGCCGAGCACGGCCTCCACGGTGACGCCACCGACCTCGAGCCGCTCGAGAACCTGTGCGTCCACGGAACGATTCTACCGGAGGCGGTGGCGTCCGGTACACTCGGGCAATGAGGACTGTCGAGTGGGAACCGGGGACACCGGGCCTGGAACAGGTGCAGCGGATGCTGGAGATGGCCACGTCGCCCGGTGTCCTGGCGATCCGCTTCTCCGGACCGCGGGCCGGGAGCGGCTCCCTGCCGTGGCAGATCCTCGAGGCATGGACCCGCACCCGTGCGGTGACCGTCTCCGACCTGGCCGGGGACCCGGGGTTTCCCGCCCTGGAGGTGGCTCTCTGCGCCGACCTCGTGGTCCTCAGGAAGGGCGTGGCGCTCCGGCTCCCCGGCCGGGGGACCGTTCCTCCGGCCGGGCTCGTCTGGGCCGCCGGGAGGGCGGGCTCCCGGGCGCTTCGGCGGGTGCTGCTCGCGGACGGGGTGCTCGACGGGGAGGAGGTGGTGGATCTGGGGCTCGTCCATCGTCTCGTGGGCGCGGGGGATCCCCTTCCGGTCCCCGATCCCCGTTCCGGGGCCGCGCTCACCACGGCCCGCGACCTAGTGCGGGCGGGGGCGTCGTGGGAGGGTTCGCTGGCGCTGGAGAGGGCGGCGTTCCGGCTGCTCTTCGCCCTGGGCCACCCCGAGGAGGGTGCGCGGGCCTTCCTGGAGCGGCGCGAACCCTGCTTCGGCCGGGAGGAACCGGAGGGGTGACGGGTGTCCTGACGGTGGGGCTGCTACCCTGATGCGGCCTGCGGGCAGGACACGTGGGCCGGGAGGAGGGCGCATGGATTTCGGGTGGAACGAGCAGCAGGAGATGGTGCGGGACATGGTCCGCTCCTTCGCGGAGGACCGGATCCTGCCGGGGGCCGCCGAGAGGGACAGGACCGGAGCGTTTCCCGCGGGGATTCTCGGGGAGATGGGAGAGCTGGGCCTTCTGGGCATGATGGTCCCCGAGGAGTACGGCGGCGCCGGGATGGACGTGCTGTCGTACCTCCTGGCTGTGGAGGAGCTGGCCCGGGCGGACGCCTCCATCGCGGTCACCATGACCGTGACCAACTCGGTGTGCTGCTGGCCCATCCTGCAGTACGGGACGGAGGAGCAGAAGCGGAAGTACCTCACGCCCCTGGCCTCCGGAGAGGTGCTGGGCGGATTCATGCTCACGGAGCCCCAGGCGGGGTCGGATGCGGCGGCCCTCAGGACGCGCTTCGTGGAGGACGGCGACCACTGGGTCCTCGAAGGGAGCAAGGCGTGGATCACCAACGCGGGGGTCGCGAAGTACTTCGTGTGCCTGGCCACCGAGGATCCCGCGCTCAAGGCCCAGGGCATCTCGGCCTTCATCCTCGACGCGGACCAGCCGGGCGTGGTGGTCAACCGGCCCGAGGAGAAGATGGGGCTCCGGTCCTCCAAGACGGCCATGGTGACGCTGGAGGGGGCGCGGGTGCCCCGGGACGCCATGCTGGGCGCCCAGGGCAGCGGGTTCCGGCTGGCCCTGGCCACGCTGGACCATTCACGGCTCGGCATCGCCGCGCAGGCCGTGGGCATCGCCCAGGCGGCGCTCGAGGAATCGCTCCGGTACGCCCGCGACCGCCAGCAGTTCGGCCGGCCCCTCTACAGGCACCAGGGGATCGCCTTCCGCCTCGCGGAGATGGACACCGAGCTGGCCGCGGCACGGGCGCTGCTCTGGAGTGCCGCCTGGGAGAGCACCCGGCCGGGGCGCCACTCCAGGACCTCGGCCCGGGCGAAGCTCCACGCGTCGGAGATGTGCAACCGGATCGTGGCGTGGGCGGTCCAGATCCACGGCGGCTACGGCTTCTCGAAGGAGTACACCGTGGAGCGGCTCTACCGGGACGCGCGGGTCACCACGGTCTACGAGGGAACCTCCGAGGTCCAGAAGATCGTCATCTCGCGGGCGCTGCGGGAGGTGGCGGAAGGGCTGTGACACCCCCGCGGCGTGCTAGGCTCTTGCGGTGAAGAGCTTCCTGCGCGTCCTGGGTGTGGCCCGGCGGCACATGGGCTGGCTGGTGGTGTCGCTGGTCAGCATGGTGCTGGTGGCCGCATCCACGGTCTTCGCCTACAACCTGATCCGGCCGCTCTACGACGAGGTGCTGTCCGGCAGGCCGGCAGCGAGCCAGGACCAGGCCTTCGAGACCCCCAAGCCTGGGCTCATCGGGAAGCTCGACCAGGTCTCCAACGACATCCAGAGGCGGCTCTCCCGGCTCGTGGGGCACGACCGCGGGACGGTGCTCCTGCTCGTGCTCATCGCCATCGTGATCAAGAACGTCTTCACCTTCGTCTCCAGGTACGCCGTGGCCCAGCTGGGCATGTCCACCATCCGCGACCTCCGGGACCGGATCTTCGACGCCCTCCTGGTGCAGAGCCCGCGCTTCTTCCACGAGATCCCCTCGGGTGTGCTCATCTCGAGGGTGGTGAACGACGTCAGGATGATCCACGAGGCCCTGGCGGAGCGGTTCGGGGACCTCCTGCAGGACACGCTCACGGTGATCCTCCTGCTCGTCTACGTCTTCTCCCTCAACTTCAAGCTGGCCCTCGCGACACTGGTGCTGGCGCCGGTGCTGCTCGCGCCCGTGGTGCACTTCTCCCGGAGACTCCGCAAGAGGTCGCGCCAGTCCCAGGAGAGGATGGGCGACCTCACGGCCATCCTGGACGAGACCATCAAGGGCATCCGGGTGGTCCAGGCGTTCGGGATGGAGGCCTTCGAGGCCCGGAAGTTCCGCCAGGCCACCCACAGGCACTACTGGGCCAACCTCAAGGCCCGCGCCATCCAGGCCGCCAACGCTCCGGTGATGGAGATCGTGGGGGCGGTGGGGGCCCTGGCGCTCATCGGGTACGCCTCCGGTCAGATCGCCCGGGGCACCATGACGCTGGGCGATTTCTCGGCGTTCCTCCTGGCGGTCTACGGTGCGTACAACCCCGTCAAGCGGCTCAACAAGTTCAACCTGGCCCTCCAGCAGGCCGAGGTGGCCGCCCGGCGGGTCTTCGAGATCATCGACGCCCCCGTGGAGGTGACGGACAGGCCCGGGGCCGTGGAGCTCGAGGGGGTGGGGGAGGGGATCCGGTTCGACCACGTCTGGTTCGCCTACGAGGACGAGGAGTGGGTGCTCCGTGACCTGGACCTGCTGATCCCCTCGGGGAACACGGTGGCGCTGGTGGGGCCCTCCGGGGCCGGCAAGACCACGGTGGCGCAGCTGGTGCCGCGGTTCTGGGACGTGCAGGGGGGCGCGGTCAGGGTGGGGGGCCGGGACGTGCGGGAGGTGACGCTCGAGAGCCTGCGCGCCCACATCGGCCTGGTGACCCAGGAGACCGTGCTGTTCAACGACACCGTCCGCGCCAACATCGCCTTCGGCCGGGACGACGCGGACCAGGAGGCCATCGAGGCCGCCGCACGCTCGGCCTTCGCCCACGAGTTCATCATGGAGCTCCCGCAGGGGTACGACACCGTCATCGGTGAGGGTGGCCTCAAGCTCTCGGGAGGGCAGCGCCAGCGGCTGGCCATCGCCCGGGCGCTCTTCAAGGACCCGCCCATCCTGATCCTGGACGAGGCCACCTCGGCCCTGGACACCGAATCCGAGCTCCTGGTGCAGCGGGCCCTGGAGAACCTCATGGTGGGCCGGACCACGCTGGTCATCGCCCACCGCCTGTCCACGGTCCGGAACGCGGACCTCATCGTGGTGCTGGAGGGCGGCCGGATCGTGGAGCAGGGGACCCATGCCGAGCTGCTGGGGGCGGACGGGACCTACGCCAGGCTGGTCTCCATGCAGGCGCTCTCCGGTGGCATGGAGGACGCATGAGCATTTCCAGCATGACGGGGTTCGGCAGGGCGCGCGGGGTGCTCTCGGACCGTCTGTCCGCCGCCGTCGTCGTACGGTCCGTCAACCACCGCTACCTGGACATCCAGACCCGGACGAGCCTGCGGGAGGAGCTCCCCGAGGTGGAGGCACTGGTGCGAAGGTGCATCGCAGCCAGGGTCCGGAGGGGGCGGGTGGTGGCCCAGATCAACCTGGAGCGGACCGCTCCCCCGGAGTCCTCGCTGGTGGTGGACACGGACGGGATCCTGAAGCTGGTGCGGACACTCCGGACTCTCGGGGGAGAGGCCGGGGCTGGCGGGGTGGGTGTGGCGGAGGTCCTCGGGGTGCCGGGGCTGGTGACGGTCCAGTCGGCGGAGACGATCCTGGACAGGGACGAGCTCGACGCTCTCGAGACGGTCGTCACCCGGGCCGTGAACTCCATGGTGGAGGCCAGGCTGGCCGAGGGGGCGGCCCTGGTCACGCAGATCCGCGGGGAGCTCGGGGAGCTCGACCGCTTCCTGGACTGGCTGGAGCCGGAGCTCCGGGGGCTGAGGGAACGGCTCCTCCAGAGGATCCGTGAGCGCCTGGAGGATCTCCTCGGGAAGGACGGGGACCTGGACGAGAGCCGTCTCGTGCAGGAGGCGGCGCTCCTGGCCGACCGCTCGGACGTGGCGGAGGAGATGGTCCGGCTGCGCGAGCACCTGAGCCAGTTCCGGCGCCGACTCGAGGCCGGTGGCGTGGTGGGCCGGGCCCTGGACTTCCTGTGCCAGGAGATCCACCGCGAGCTCAATACCCTGGGCTCCAAGACCCGGGAGGGGTTCGTGGTGGAGCGGCTCGTGGACGCCAAGACGGCCACCGAGCGCATCCGGGAGCAGGTGCAGAACCTGGAGTGAGGCTCCAGACGGTGCTGCGGGGACGGAAGGAACCGGGTTCCGGAGGGCACCCGCTCCTGACGTGGAGCAGCGCAGGGGACGACGACCTTCTGTTACGATACTGGACGCGATGATCTCGAGAAGCCGCCACGCCGCCGTGGTTCTCATGCTGGTCCTTGCGGGTACCGCGGGGTGTGGCCGGCACAGCGCCGATCCCCCGACACTGTACGTGGTGGCGAGGGCGGGCCCACTGGCCCGGGACCCGCTCGCGACCTTCGACGAGTCCGGCGCCGTGGTCTTCGTCAACGTCTTCGACCAGGTGGTCCGGTACCCCCCGGGGCCGGGTGACCGCCGGGGGGTCATCGAGCTCGACAGGGTGAGGATCCCGAGGTGACCCGGCGGCGGCCACTCCAGCGGCGGATCGTCCGGTACATCGTGTTCGCGGTGGTGGTGAGCCTCGGAGCGAGCGCGGGCGTCCTGGTGATCTCCAAGCAGAGGTCGCTCATACGGTCCATGGAGGACTCCGCCACGATGTTCTCGGCCATGATGAGCCTTCCACTGGCTGAGGACGTGGCGGTCTACCGGGACACCGGCCACCATCTCCTTCAGCAGCAGGTGGCTCGCCTGGCCCGGCTCAACAGGGACCTCGTCCGGATCCGTGTGGTGGACGTTCGGGGGAAGCTGGCCATGGATGCCATCATCGGCGAGGATGACATCACGGTGAGGGTCTACCCCTCGGGAGAGGCTCCCAGGATGACAGACGGCTCGATTCCCATCGAGGCGGTGGAGGGGGTGGAGGTGGTGGCGGGTCCCATCAGGACCTCCGCCGGCAGGCGGCTCTTCCGGGTCGTGGCCCCGGCGGTGGAGGAGTGGGGCCGGCACACCTACTCCCTCGTGGCGGACTTCAGCTACGCCAGGATCAACACCGAGCTGATCCGGACTGCTCTCGTCACGTTCTTCTTCATCGGTGTCGGGCTCGTCATCGCGTACGCCGTGTCGGTGCTCCTGGCGCGGACCATCACCCAGAACATCGAGAAGCTTCACGAGGGTGTCCAGCGCATGGCGGCCAACCGCCTCGGGGAGCGGGTATCCCTCGATTCCGAGGACGAGATCCAGGACCTGGCCGACTCGTTCAACGCCATGGCAGACCGTCTCCACGCCTCCATCGCGGCCCTGCAGGAGGCGTACACGAGGCTGGAATCTCTGGACCAGGCCAAGAGAAACCTCCTGGCCAACGTCTCCCACGAGCTCAAGACCCCCCTGACGGCCATCCGCGGCTACGTGGAGCTGCTCGCCGAGGGAAAGCTGGCCGAGCTGACACCCCAGGGTGTGCGGGCCATGGAGGTGTGCCAGAAGAACGTGCTCCGGCTCTCGATGCGGGTGGAGGAGCTCGTGGAGCTGGCCCGACTCGACCGGGAAGACATGCTGGTGGTCATGAGGCCGCTGGAGATCGCCTCCATGCTCGAGGGCATCGTGGAGACGGTCTGGCCGAGGCTGGAGGAGAAGGACCAGGCCTGCTCGGTGAGCCTCCAGCCGGGTCTTCCCGAGGTCGAGGGCAGTCAGGAGCACCTGGAGCGGGTGTTCCTGAACCTCGTGGACAACGCCATCAAGTTCACCCCCTCCGGGGGATTCATCACGATTTCGGCCGAGGTCGCCGGGCGGGGAGGGCGCACGGGCGTCCAGGTCTGCGTGGCCGACACGGGGGTGGGGATCCCCGAGGACGAGCTGCCCTCGATCTTCGACAGGTTCTTCCAGGTGGACCAGTCCTCGCGGCGGCGTTTCGGCGGCATGGGGCTCGGCCTGGCACTCGCCCACAGGGCCGTTGAGCTTCACCACGGTGAGATCTGGGTCCAGAGCAGGGTGGGCGAGGGGTCCTCGTTCTTTGTCTGGCTTCCGGTGAAGGAGCAGGAGGAGAGTCGGTCTTCCGGCGCCGGTCCGGAGGTGCTCTCCTCTGATAGACTGGACCCGGAATTCCGGGGAGGAGCTGAAGCGTGAGCCGGATATTCGTGGTCGATGACGAGCCGGACGTGGTGGAGCTCCTGGAGACGGTGCTCGGAATCGAGGGGTTCACGGTGGAGGTGGCCACCGAGGGCAGGACCGCGCTGGCGAAGATCCTCGCTGACCCTCCCGACCTGCTGATCCTGGACCTGATGATGCCCGACCTCGATGGCATGGAGCTCCTGAAGCTCCTGCGGCTGGATCCCAGGGGCCTGAAGATCCCCGTGCTGATCGTCTCGGCCCGGACGGGGCAGCATGACCAGATTGCGAGCCTCCAGATGGGCGCCAACGCATACATCTGCAAGCCCTTCTCCAACAAGGAACTGATTTCCCAGATCCGGCAGCTCCTGGGCGAGGCGTCTCCGAGCCGCACCGATGGCTAGGAAGCGCGCCGATACCGGAGAGCTGGAGCTTCAGACCCAGCTGCTCCAGTACCGGGCGAGCCTGTTCGATCCCGAGACCCAGCTGCCCACCCTGGCCGCCGTGCTGGACGAGGTCCGCCGCATGCTCAACGAGCAGAGCGGGATCCAGGTGCTCATCCTGCAGATCGAGCAGGAGCAGAGCCTGGAGTCCACGGTGGGCTGGGAACGGTACGACAGCCTGTTGCGCTTCGTGGCCGAGTACCTCAAGGAGAGCCTCGTGGGGAGCCGTGGTGTCTCCAGCATCCTGTGCCAGGAGCGGGTGCGGGGGGACAGGTTCCTGGTGTTCCTGCCCGACCGGCGGCACGCCGCCCACCTGATGGAGCTTCTCGCAACACCGCTGGAGGTCCGCGGCAAGGAGCCCGACGAGGTGTGCACCATCGCGCTGCGGATCGGCCAGGGCGACATCCGCGTCCGGCCCACCGTCCGGATCGAGCGGTGCATCTACGACGGGATCCTCCAGGCGGAACGCGACTTCGACCGGCGGCGGGAGGAGCAGGACCTGGGGCGTCTCCGGGAGCTCCATGCGGTGCTCCGCGACCGGAACGTGACCTCGCTCTTCCAGCCCATCTTCAGGTTGCCGCAGCGGACCGTCGTGGGGTTCGAGGCGCTGTCCCGGGGGCCGAAGGGGACCTACCTGGAACCGGCCGAAAACCTCCTCGGCTTCGCGGAGCGCTCCGGCATGCTGGGGGAGCTGGAGGCCCTGTGCGTGGAGAAGGCCCTGTCCAACGCCCACCGCCTCCCGCTGGGCTCCACGGTGTTCCTGAACCTCTCGTACCGCGGCCTCGAGTACGTGGAGGGCGAGAAGGACGGGCTCGCCCAGATGGTGCGGCAGGCGGGGTGGTCGCCCAGGGAGTGCGTGCTGGAGATCACCGAGCACACCTACTCGGAGGACCCCGAACGGATCACGCAGCGCGTGCTCAACCTGAGGCAGCAGGGCTTCCGGGTGGCCATCGACGACATGGGGACCGGGTACAGCTCGCTGAACACGCTGGCCGAGCTCCGCCCCGACTACATCAAGCTGGACCACATGCTGGTCCGGGGCGTGGCCACGGAGCCCATCAAGAGGAACCTCGTCTCGGCCATCACCGGGTTCGCGAGGACCAGCCAGGCCCTGGTGATCGCCGAGGGCGTCGAGCGGCAGGAGGAGGTCACCGCGCTCCTGGACCTGGGCATCTTCCTGCTGCAGGGCTACTACTTCGGCCGGCCCGCCCCCGTCTGATCCCTTCGCATCGCCTGGAAGGGGGGCGTGCCGGCTCCACCCGTTCCCCGGCTCCCCTGTGTCCCCGCCCCCCTGCTCCCCGGCCCTGCTCTTGACGTAAAGGCCAGCATGGCCTAATCTTTCGCTCCTATGCTGGAAGGGCTGCAGGACCGGCTCGGGCGCGTCATGAAGACGCTGCGCGGTGAGGGGCACCTCACCGAGTACCACCTGGACACCGCGCTTCGCGAGATCCGTCTCGCGCTGCTGGAAGCCGATGTCAACGTGGAGGTGGTGCGCGACTTCACGGAGCGCGTTCGCGAGCGTGCGCTGGGCAAGGAGGTGCTCACCTCGGTGACCCCCGCCCAGATGGTGGCGAAGATCGTCCACGAGGAGCTCGTCCGCCTTCTGGGCGGCGAGACCACGGAGCTCAGCTTCAAGGGACGTCCCGCGGTGGTGATGCTGGTGGGGCTCCAGGGCTCGGGAAAGACCACCACGGCGGCCAAGATGGCGAGGTGGATCCGGGACAGGAAGGGGCTCTTCCCCCTGCTCGTGCCCGCGGACACCTCCAGGCCCGCTGCACGGGAGCAGCTCCTGGTCCTCGGGAAGCAGGCCAACATCCCCACCGTGGACACCCGGGACATGGACGATCCCGAGGCCATCGCGAGGCGGGGCCTCCGCGAGGCGTCCATCAAGGGCTACCAGGTGCTGATCTTCGACACCGCCGGGCGCCTGCACGTGGACGACGAGCTCATGGGGCAGCTGCTCCGGCTCAAGGAGATCCTGAAGCCCCAGCACATCCTGTTCGTGGCCGACGCCATGACGGGGCAGGATGCGGTCCGCTCCGCCCGGGCGTTCCACGAGAAGCTCGATGTGAGCGGCGTGATCCTCACCAAGCTGGACGGCGACGCCCGGGGTGGTGCGGCCCTCTCCGTCCGGGAGGTGGTGGGCCGGCCCATCGTCTTCGCGGGTGTGGGCGAGAGGATCGACGCCCTGGAGCAGTTCCACCCGGACCGCATGGCCGGCCGGATCCTGGGGATGGGCGACGTGCTCACCCTGGTGGAGAAGGCCCAGGAGGTGGTGGACGAGAAGAAGGCCCGCCGCCTGGAAGCGAAGCTCAAGAAGAACAAGTTCGATCTCGAGGACCTGAGGGACCAGCTCCGGAGCGTCCGCAAGATGGGACCGCTCCAGCAGGTCATGGAGATGATCCCCGGCATGTCCGGGGCCATGCCGGGCGGGGGCGTGGCGGAGGGCCAGGAGAGGCAGCTCCGGCGCATGGAGGCGATCATCTGTTCCATGACGCCGAAGGAGCGCCGACACCCGCAGATCCTCAATGGCTCGAGGAAGAAACGGATCGCCAGGGGCTCCGGGACCAGCGTGGAGGAGGTGAACCGCCTCTTGCGCCAGTTCGGTCAGATGCGTAAGCTGATGAAGCGGCTTGGCAAGGCCGACCCCCGGTCGCTCAAGCGGCAGCTGGGGATCCGACAGTCCGGCAGGTAGAACAACGTTGACCACGCGAGCGGCGACCCCGTTCATGTTGCACAGAGGAGGAAAGAACAGATGTTGACCATCAGGCTCCGGCGCATGGGAGCGAAGCACAAGCCCGTCTACCGCGTTGTGGTGTCCGATTCGCGGAAGCGCCCCACCTCGGACTTCCTGGACCAGGTGGGTTTCTACGACCCCAACACGGACCCGCCCGAGATCCGCCTCGACGTCGAGAAGATCGAGGCATGGCAGGGCAAGGGCGCCCAGGTCTCCGAGACCGTGCGCTCGCTCATCCGCAAGGCCAGGAAGGCCCGGTAGAACGCGACCACACCACCTCCGACGAAAGGAGCTCCCCGTGAGTGCGATGAAGGACCTGTTGACGGAGATCGCCAAGGCACTTGTGGACCACCCCGAGGACGTCCAGGTGACGGAAGTGGAGGGGGAGCAGACCACCGTGCTCGAGCTGAGGGTCCGGGCCGAGGACCTGGGCAAGGTCATCGGGCGCCAGGGCCGGACGGCACGGGCCCTCCGGACCCTCCTGGCCGCGGCCGGCATGAAGATCCACAAGCGCTTCGTCCTGGAGATCCTGGAGTAGGGTGTCGGACTCCGTCTCCGCCGGTTCCGGGCGTGAGTGGCTCGTGGTGGGCTTCGTGCGGAAGCCGCACGGCGTCCATGGCGAGGTCCTCGTGCAGATCCTCACGGACTTCCCCGAGAGGCTCGACGCCGGGGTGCGATTCGGGCTGGGGCCGGAGAGCGGGCCCGAGGCGTTCCACGCCGTCCACCACGTCCGGTACCACAAGGGGGGCTGGCTGCTGGGCGTCGAGGGAATCCGGGATCGGAACACCGTGGAGTCCTGGCGGGGGCTGTACCTCTTCCTGCCCGAGCAGAGCCTGGACGAGCTGCCCGAGGGGTACTACTACGAGCACCACCTGGTGGGGCTCGCCTGCCGCTCGCCGGAGGGAGAGGACCTGGGCGAGGTCACGGGCATGGACAACGAGGGGCCCCAGGCGCGTCTCGTGGTCCGCCGGGGCGACCGCGAGTACCTGGTGCCCCACGTCCCGCAGATCGTGGTGGAGGTGGACCTGGAGGCGGGGACCGTCACCATCGACGCCCCGCCCGGCCTGCTGGACGACCGCTTCCTCGAGGCCTGAGCAGTCCGGCGCACAGCCATGCGTTTCGACGTCCTGACCCTCTTCCCGGAGCTGATCCGCGCCTTCCGCACCACGGGGGTGCTGGGGAGGGCCGTGGACCAGGGACGGGTGGAGATCGGCGTCCACGACCTCCGGAGCTGGGCCGGCAACCGGTGGGGCCAGGTGGACGACGAGCCCTACGGCGGCGGGGCCGGCATGGTGATCCAGGCGCCGCCCGTCCTGCGGGCCGTCCGTGACCTCCGGGGAGAGGGGGGCGGGCCGGGCCGTCTCGTGATGCTCACCCCCCGGGGCCGGGTGTTCGACCAGCACCTGGCCGAGGAGCTGGCCGGCGCCGGCCGGATCATCCTGCTCTGCGGCCGGTACGAGGGCTTCGACGAGCGGGTGAACGAGATCCTGGAGCCCGAGGAGGTGTCCATCGGCGACTTCATCCTCGGGGGTGGCGAGGTGGCGGCCATGGTGGTGATGGAGGCCGTGGCCCGGCTGGTTCCCGGTGTGGTGGGTGACCCCCGCTCGGTGGAGGAGGACTCCTTCACCACGGGTCTGCTGGATCATCCCGCCTACACCCGGCCCCCCGAGGTGGAGGGGCACGGCATTCCCGAGGTCCTCAGCTCCGGGCACCACGAGCGGATCCGCAGGTGGCGCCTGGAGGAAGCCGTGCGGCTCACGGTGGAGCGCCGCCCCGACCTCATCCGGCGCCACTGGGGCCTGTACACTGCCGAGGTCCGTGCGCTGGTCCGGCGCTTCGGGCCGGACCTGGCCCGGAGCTGCGAGACCCGGGAGGACGGGGACGGTGGCGGGTAACCACGGCGGCCGGCGCGGCACAGGGAGGTGCGGCCGGGTGCGCGGTGGTGGTGGCCGGTGCAACCTGACAGTGAGCGTGACGTATCACACCGTCCGGAACGGGATTCCGGCAGGTGGAGGGGATTCATGAGACGGACCTTCGCAGCGTTGTTGATGGTGCTCGCAGTGGCCGGTGCGGCCACGGCCCAGGGGCTCGGCGGGGAACCCGTGTTCCAGGTGGGCCTGTCCGCCGACCGCGAGCCGCTGGTGGCCGGGGAGCCCTACCGTCTCCTCGTGGAGCTCACGGTGGACGAGGGCTGGCACGTGAACACCGAGGACCCCGGCGACGAGTTCGCCGTGGCCACCACGGTGGCGTGGGAGCTCCCCGAGGGCTGGGCCGCTCCGGCGATGAGCTGGCCTCCCGGCCATGCCATCACGTTCGAATTCTCCGAGGCACCGCTGGAGGTCTGGGAGGGGACGGTGGTCCTCGAGGCGTCGGGGACGGTCCCCGAGGGCTTCACCGGACCGGCCACGCTGGGGGTGACCGTCACGGCGCAGGCCTGCAACAACTCCACATGCCTTCCGCCCACACCGGTGGAGGCCTCGCTGGAGGCCGAGGTGGCTCCGGCGGGAACACCCACCAGGATCCTGGTGGCCGCCCCCGCGGCGGACGAGGCGACGGGACCGGAGCCCGGAGAGCCGGCAGCCGGGGAGGGGGACTCGGTCTCCCGCCTGGCCGGGGCCGGACTTCCGCTCCAGCTCCTCATCGTGTTCCTGGCGGGGCTCGCCCTCAACCTGACACCGTGCGTCTACCCGCTCATCCCCATCACCATCGGCTTCTTCTCCTCCCAGGCGAGGGAGGGGAAGGGGGGCACCTTCGCCCTCGCCCTGGTCTACGTGCTGGGCATGTCGGTGACCTACTCGGTGCTGGGGGTGGTGGCCGCCCTCACCGGCCGGATCCTGGGTACGGCGCTCCAGAGCCCCGTGGTGATCCTGGGGATCGTGGCCGTGCTGCTGGCGCTGGCGCTCTCCATGTTCGGGCTGTGGGAGATCAGGGTGCCGGGCTGGGCCATGCGGGCCTCCGGCGGGCGCGGTGGCTACTTCGGCGCCCTGCTCATGGGCTTCATCGTGGGCTTCGTGGCGGCGCCCTGCATCGGCCCCTTCGTCCTCGGGCTGCTCACCTACGTGGGCCAGCAGGGGAGCCCCTTCCTGGGCTTCGTCCTCTTCTTCGCCCTGGCCATGGGCCTCGGCGTTCCCTACCTCGTCCTGGGCACCTTCACCGGCGCGCTCAACAAGATGCCGGCCTCGGGGGCCTGGATGATCGGGGTCCGCAAGGTCTTCGGTGTGCTCCTGGTGGCCCTGGCGGCCTACTTCGCGCGTCCCCTCATGTCGGACACGATGGGGGCGTGGGTGATGGGCCTCGTGCTCATCCTCGGGGCGCTCTACATGCTGGTGGTGGACCGCACGGGCCACGAGCAGCCGGCCATCGACCGCGTCATGCGGCTGGCTGCTGCGGCGATCCTGGTGGCCGGTGTCTGGTACCTGCCGCTGGGGTCCGGCACGGAGCACGGCGAGGAGCTGCAGTGGGATGCCTTCCAGAGGAAGGCCGTGGCCTCCGCCGTGGACTCCGGCGGGCCGGTGATCGTGGACTTCTTCGCCGACTGGTGCGCCCCCTGCCGCGAGCTGGACGAGAAGACCTTCGGCGACTCGAGGGTGGCCGGGAAGCTCGGATCCTTCGCCCGCTTCAAGGTGGACATGACCACGGCGTCCCCGGAGAACCAGGCGCTGGCCGCCGAGTACGGTGTCCGGGGCGTCCCCACCGTGATCGTGTACCGGAACGGGCGCGAGGCCTTCCGCATCACCGGTTTCGAGCCGCCGGAGCGGTTCCTGGAGCGGCTGGAGGAGTAGAAGGGTGGAGAGAGTGGGAGGGTCCATGACCGGGACGATCTCTGGGACGGGGTGGCGGGGACCGCGGCGTCACGGGCAGGGGCGTGGGTGCCTGCATGGCCGGGGGCACGACCAGGGTCATGGATGGGGTCGGGGACAGGATCGCGGACATGGACACGGTCACCGTCACGGACTGCCATTGGCCTGTCTCCATGTCCGCACCGCCTTTCCCCTCGCTTCCTCACCGGGCGGGCGGGGGTGGTGCGGTCACGGCCTGGGCCGCCGGTGGTATATTCCGGCAATGATGATGACCCGGTACCGGACTCTCGTTGCCCTGATCTGGACGTTTCTTCTCGTGCTGGCGGCCCCGGTGGTGTTGCTGGCCCAGGACGTCCGGGATGTGCCGGACGATCAGGATGTGCTTGGCGGCATGGGTTTCCGGGACGAGGTGGAGGTGACGGTCCTCAACCTCGAGGTCTACGTGAGGGACGCCGATGGCAGGTCAGTGACCGATCTCACTGCCGACGACTTCAGGGTTTTCCAGGACGGTCAGCCAAGGAAGATCACCAACTTCGCGTCCTACACCGAGAAGAGCTTCGCGGTGATCCCGGAGGGAGGAGAGAGTCCTCCCGGGGGTGGGGCGGCCCTGCCCCCCGGGATCAAGCCCATCTCGGTGGTGATCTGGGTGGACAACGAGCACACCCGTCCGGTGGAGCGAAGCCGGGTCCTTTCCCAGATCAGCCGCTTCGTGTCGAGCTTCATGCGGCCGCCTGTCCGGGTCATGGTGGTGGGATACCAGCGCTCCGTGAAGGTGGAGCAGCCGTTCACCGGCGACGTTCGCCTGGTGAAGGACGCGCTCAGGAGGCTCCGGCGTGCACCGGCGAGCTTCTCGGAACGGGACAACCGGCGGCGGGAGATCCTCCGGGGCCTCCAGAACCTCCGGGAGAGGGATCCGAACGTCTCGGGCGGACCCATGGCCCGGATGGACCTGCTCTCCCGGATACGGTCCTACGCGGACGAGATGTCCCAGAGCCTGGACATGGCGACCGGTGCCCTCCGGCAGCTGATCCTCAGCCTCAGTGGCCTTCCGGGGCGGAAGTACCTGATCCACGTCTCCAGTGGGCTTCCCGCCGTCACGGCGCGGGACCTGTTCGAGGCCCACGGCAACGCCTTCCAGAGGGGATCGATCCTTCCCATGCTTTCCATCTACGACCGGTGGTCCTCCTGGAGGAGCCTGGCGGCGTCGGCCAACGCACAGGGGGTCCACATGTACATGGTGGACGCCTCCGGCCTGGCCTCCGCCGGCTCGGCCTCGGCGGCCTACGCGAGCCCCGTGGACCCCATGACCACGGCGATCTACTTCAACAACCGGCAGCAGCCGCTGCAGCTCCTGGCGGACACCACGGGCGGCGAGGCGATCCTCAACGCCAACGACGTGACAGTGGGGCTCGAGAGGTTCCGGGAGGACCTCTTCACCTACTACTCCATCGGGTACGTGGTGGGGGCCGCCGGGGGTGACACGGTCCACAGGGTGGAAGTCACGGTGCCTGCCCACCCCGACTACGACCTGCGGTACCGGCGGACCGTCGTGGAGAAGTCCCTGGCCAGCCAGGTCCAGGACAGGGTGCTGGCGGCCCTCGCCTTCGGTGTGGAGCACAACCCCATGGGCATCGGGGTGGAGCTGGGCGCGGCCTCCACGGCCACGGAGGACAGGTGGCTGGTGCCCGTGACCGTCACCTGTCCCATGAGCTCCCTGGCACTGGTCCCGAGGGGAGAGGAGGCGGTCGGGAACGCCACCGTCTTCGTGGCGGTGCGGGATCGGGATGGGCAGCAGTCGGACCTGCAGCGCCAGGAGCACGAGGTCAGGATCCCCGTGGCGGATTACAACCTCCTGAAGGACCGGCACCTCACATTCACTCTCGACCTCCTGATGGTGAGGGGGGTCTTCACCGTGGCGGTGGGTGTCCTCGACGGCGTGAGCCACCAGGCGTCCTACGCCGTGGTCCGCCGCACGATTCCCTGATCATCCGAGACGGGCACATGACGGGCACATCTTGACAGGGGTATCTCTTGGGGTACCATGATCCAGGAGACACGCCGGGAATCCACAGGGAAGGGAGGACAGGTTTCGGACTGGTTTTCATTCGTTCAGAGGCGGAACCGCGGCAGGATTCGAACGTGCGGGCCGCGAGGTCGTCTTTTCTTTCGAGGAGGCTGGACGCAAGGAACGGAAGAGGGAAGAAGGAAGAAGGAGGAGGATCGATGATACGTAGAACCATCGGAATTGCCGGAGCTCTTCTCGTGGTACTGGCCGTGGCGGCACCCGTCATGGGCCAGGGCGTGACGGGTTCCATCACGGGCATCGTGACCCACGATGGGCAGCCGCTGCCTGGGGTTGCGGTGACCCTGTCGTCACCAGCGCTGCAGGGTCAGCGGACCGTCATCACCGGTCGCGGCGGGAGCTTCAGCTTCCCGGGCCTGCCCCCGGGCGAGTACCTGGTGAAGGCGACCCTGGAGGGGTTCCAGCCCATGGAGATCCCGGTCAAGGTCACGGTCTCGCAGGGCAAGACCCTCGAGATCAAGATGTACCCCAAGGCCATCGAGGAGGAGATCGTGGTCACCGGAAGCTACGAGACCGTCAGCACGGACTCGCAGGGTTCGGAGACCATGGAGCAGGACCTCATCGAGAAGCTGCCGGTGCAACGGACACCTCAGTCCGCCGTGGCCCTCTCCGCCGGAACGGCGGCCACGGGCCCGGGCGGGAACATCACGATCATGGGCGCACAGTCCTATGAGAACCTCTACACCCTCAACGGTGTGGTGCTCAACGAGAACATCCGCGGCCAGCCGTTCAACATGTTCATCGAGGACGCCATCCAGGAGACCACCATCATCACCAGCGGCGTGTCGGCCGAGTACGGCCGCTTCGCCGGTGGCGTGGTGAACGTGGTGACCAAGACGGGCGGCAACGAGTTCTCGGGATCCCTGCGACTGAGCCTCACCAACGACAAGTGGTCGTCGCCGACCCCCAAGACCAGGGACCAGATCGACAAGACCAACAAGGTCTGGGAGGGCACGCTCGGCGGCTACATCCTCAAGGACCACCTGTGGTGGTTCCTGGCGGGGCGGACCCGGAGCATCTCCTCCACCAGGGAGTTCTACTACGAGGTGGACCAGGGCCCCTACACCAGGACGGACGAGGAGGACCGCATCGAGCTCAAGCTCACCGGTGCCATCACGGCCAACCACAGGCTCACGTTCTCCTACATCGACATCGCCAGGGACCAGACCAACATCCCGTTCTTCACCCCCGCGGACTGGGGTGCCATCGACCCGTCCCGGTCCCTGCCGCTGACGGGCCTGGCCTTCAACTACACGGGTGTGATCACGGACAACTTCTTCATCGAGGCCCAGTACTCCGAGCGTGATTTCACCTTCAAGGGCTCGGGTGGTGACGACCGCTCCCTCGAGGGCGGCACGCCCGTCATCGACGGCACGGTGGGTGCGGTCTTCAATGCGCCCATCTTCTGCGGCGTCTGCTCCGACGAGGAACGCAACAACACGAACTGGCTGGCCAAGGCCTCGTGGTTCCTCTCGCCCGAGAAGGGCGGCTCGCACGATCTGGTCTTCGGGTACGACGAGTTCGAGGACATCCGGAAGGCCGACAACTGGCAGTCCGCCAGCGGCTGGCTCCTCTGGACCCGGGCGCCCCAGGACTACTCCACCGGTGCGCCGCTCATGGAGATCCCCACCTACGGGACGTGGATCATCTGGGGCTCGGTGCTCGAGGAGTCCAAGGGCACCAGCTTCAAGACCAAGTCGCTCTACGTCAACGACACGTGGCGGTTCTCCAACCGGATCACACTGAACCTCGGCCTGCGCTACGACAAGAACGACGGCAAGGATGCAGGTGGGGCCAAGGTGGCCGACGACTCCCGGGTCAGCCCCCGCCTGGGCCTGAGCTGGGATGTCATGGGTGACGGCGGCTGGATCGTGAACGCCACCTACGGCCGGTACGTGACGGCGCTGGCCAACAACATCGCCGACGCCGGTGCCGCGGCGGGCCAGCCCACCTGGGTCGGGTTCCTCTACGGTGGTCCTCCCCTGAGTGCAGCGGAGCTCGGCGGGAACCACGCCGTGCTCACCGCGCTGTTTGACTGGTTCTTCAACGTCTACGGCGGTGTGAGCAACCCCAGCCTGCGTTTCTGGGCGGACATTCCCGGCCTCAGCCCCAAGGTTGGCAAGGGCCTGAAGTCCCCCTACGGCGACGAGTTCGGCATCGGTGTCACCCGTCGTCTCGGGAACCGTGGCGTGCTGCGCGTGGACTACGTGCGTCGCGAGTACGGTGACTTCTACGCCTCCGAGATCGTTCCCCACCGGTGGACCCCCGAGGATCCCATCGCCGGGATCCTCGATCTCGCCATCTACAAGAACGAGAATGAGCTGCTGAGCCGGACCTACGATGCTCTCCTGACCCGCTTCGACTACCGGCTCAGTGACAGTATCTCCATCGGCGGCAACTGGACCTGGTCCAAGGCCTACGGAAACTTCAACGGTGAGACCGGCGGTTCCGGGCCGGTGGCCAGCAGCGTCCGGGAGTACCAGGAATACAAGGACCCGTCGTGGAACAGCCCCAAGGGTCCCCTGTCCATCGACCAGCGCCACAAGATCCGTGCCTGGATGGTCTGGGACATCATCTCCACCAAGCACCACAACCTCTCTCTCAGCGTTCTGGAGAACTTCTTCTCGGGGATGCCCTACCAGGCGGTGGGCTCGGTGGACACGATCCCCTACGTGGGTGATCCCGCGGACCTCGGCTACGCCGGGAACCCGTCGCCCCCGGGCTACTTCTTCACCCCGCGGGGCCACTACACCACCGACGACATCACCCGGACCGACATCTCGTTCAACTACTCGTTCTTCTTCAACCTGCTGGGTACCCGCTTCGAGGCGTACATCCAGCCCGAGGTGCTGAACCTCTTCAACCAGCAGGGAGTCGTGGACGTCAACACCACGGTCTACACCTGCCAGAACCGCAGCTACCTGGAGTGCTTCAACCCGTGGACGGAGACCCCCGTCGAGGGTGTGCACTGGGAGAAGGGCCCCAACTTCGGGAAGCCCACCTCCGAGGGCGACTACCAGATGCCGCGGACCTTCCGGGTTTCTCTGGGAATCCGGTTCTGATCGTCGTACTCTGTGTTTCCACCCCGGCACCCAGGTGCCGGGGTTTTTTTGTCCATGCAGGGTTTTGGCAGGGAGCCGCCGGTCTTCGGGTCCGAGCAGTCCTTCCGGGGGGTGCGGATCGGCATGGCGCGGGGTTGCTGGTACGATGGGTGCGGTGTGGTATTCCAGAGGAGGTTTCTCATGATGTGCAGGCCGGGATTTGTTGTGGGTGCAGTGTTCTACGTTGCGGTTCTCATGGCTGCTGGTCCGGCGGGGGCCCAGACGGGCCGGGTCCAGGGAACCGTGGTGGATGCCGAGGGGAACCGGCTTCCGGGTGTCACGGTCACCGTGACCTCACCCTCGCAGCCCACGCTCAAGATCACCAAGAAGACCAACGCGAAGGGAAAGTTCACCGTCGCCCACGTGGATGTGACCGCCCGGTACATCTACACCTTCGAGAAGGACGGCTTCAAGCCGATGCAGGTGATCGTCCGGCCCGCGGCGGGGGGCACCAAGCTGATGACCTTCACCATGAAGCCGGCCGAGACCGTGGTGGCCGTGAAGGGGGAGGATGGCTCGGTGATACGGGCCGGGAGTGCGGCAGCCATCCAGGTCTACAACGAGGGGGTGAAGGCCCAGGAGGCCGGTGATCTGGAGGCGGCCGAGGGATTCTACAGGCAGGCGGCCGAGATCGATCCCGAGCTCGCGGCGGCCACCACGGCGATCGCGGCCGTCCGGCTCCTCCAGGGCGACGCGGCCGGGGCGGCGGCTCTCACCGAGAAGGCCCTCGAGATCGATCCGGACGATCACCGGGCCCTTCAGCTGCGCTATGACGCCTACAGGGCCCTCGGTGACGAGGCGAGGGCCAGGGAGGCCGCCCGGGCCCTCAGGAGCACGGGAGATGCCACCGACGTGGCTCGCAGGATCTTCAACGAGGGCGTGGACGCCTATTCCGAGGGCAAGACCGCCATCGCCGTCTCCAGGTTCCAGCAGGCGCTGGAGCTGGACCCCGACCTCGTTCCGGCCTACCTGGCGCTCTCGGCCATGCTGCTGGACCAGGGCGTTCCCGAGCGCTCCCTCTCCCTGGCGGAGTCGGCCCTCGAGCGCGACCCCGGCAACACCAGGGCGCTGCGGCTCAAGCTCAGGGCTGCCCTCCGGGTGGCCGACACCCGGGCTGCGGTCTCCGCACTGGACGGCCTGGCCGCCTCGGATCCCGGCCAGGCGGTCGGGATCGCGCTGAACGGGGCAAAGATGCTGTACAACGCCGGAAAGGTGGAGGCCGCCGGCGAGGTGCTTGGCAAGGTCCTGGAGCTGGATCCGAACCAGGCCGGAGCCCACTACCTCCTCGGTCTCATCGAGTTCAACCGGGGCAACACCGCCGTGGCGAAGGAGCACCTCGAACGCTCCGTCGAGCTGGCCCCCGACTCCCCGGATGCGGCCTCGGCCAGGGAGATTCTCTCCTACATGAAGTGAGATCCGAGGATCCCCGTCCGTCGTCCTGGCGCTTGCAAAAGCCCGCCCCGGGCTCCACACTGTGTGTGGAACGGGAGGAGCCGGAGGTGAGGACCATGAGACGATCGTCGGGATTCGTGCTGGGTGCTCTGCTGATCGTTGCAGCTGGTGTGTGGGCGGGGCCGCTGGCCGGGCCGGGTGACGACGGGGTCGTCCCGGCCCCGGCCGAGGGCCAGGGCACCATCGACCGTCCGGGCCGGTTCCTGTGGCGGTACCTCGGGCCGCGGCTCGAGGTCATCGTGGACACGAGGCACGCCCAGAGCGACCTGGGCCGGACGTGGGTGATCCTCAACGTGGCCATCAGCGGCGAGCAGGGGAAGTCCGTGGAGATCCCCAGGAAGGGCGTGTTCCTGGAGACCCCGGACGGCACGCGGGTGGGGATCCCCGACCCCCAGGAGTTCGCCAGCCGGTTCGGCGAGATCTCCGCGGCGGCCCGGCGGGCCATGGTGGCCGCCGATCCGCTGGACTTCGCCCGGGCGGGCCGGCGTCCCTGCTCCCTGGCCTTCCAGCCGTTGCCCCAGCAGGGCGTGGCCGCGGACTCCGTCTGGGTGAACGTCCGGAGGATCTGCACCGGGTTCCTCTACTTCCCCCTCGGCCACACCGTGGAGCCGGGGACCTACCATCTGGTCATCGAGCTGGAGGACGGGACCACCATCCGGGTGCCCTTCACGCTGGGGAGTGAGGAAGCCCCCCCGCCCACCCGGTGAATGAGGTGAAGGGGTGAAGGGGTGAAGGCGTTCCCCGGCCATCCCGGGGAGGGGCCCGTGCCCGTGCCGGTGTCCGTGACCGCGACCGTGACGGTGTCCGTGCCGGTCCCCCCTCGCCGTCTCTCCTCTGCGCCCCTGCGCCCGGACCTCATGAACCGTCCGGCCTGACCACCTCCAGGACCGTTCCGGAGGAGTAGGCGGCGAACTCTGGGGCGTACATGGACTGGAGGGTGGCCGGTGCCACCCGGAAGGCGCCCGCCATGCCGGCCCGGACCCGGTACTTCAGGGTGTACTCGCCGGCGGGCAGGTGCTCGAAGAAGAACTCCGTACCCGAGTCGCGGACCTCCTCGTACCAGGCGAGGCCCAGGTCCCAGCGCCAGCGTGACTGCAGGCTTTCCGGTTCGAAGCCGGCGCCCCGCGGGTCCCTGAGATGGACGTACTCCGCGGCGTGGCGGGCCCGGATGGAGAGGTGGACCTCCACCTGGTCGCCCACGGCGAGGGGTTCACCCTCCGCGAGGGGTCGCAGCACCCAGCGGGTACCGTCGTTGACGCGGCGGTAGTAGCGGCGCTCCACGGCGAAGAGGTCGCCGTCGCCGGCCGCCGGGAGCTTCTCGGTGGAGAAGTGCCAGGTGGCCGAGGCGAAGGCCAGGCCCCTGCCCCGCCTGGCCACCTCGATGGTGGACATGGTGGAGGGATCCACCTCCTCGCCGGGGATCACCAGCTGGTTGTGCGCCCCCGTGTAGGCGTCCGGCTCGAAGACGAAGGTCTGCGAGCGCGGCCCCGCCGTCACGGAGACCTCCTCGCGAACCGACAGGGCCTGCTCGTGGTCCAGGTACCAGGCCAGGGCGTAGAGGACCTCGGCCGTGGCCCGGGTGGACTTCCAGTGGTTGAGCTTCTTGTTGAGCAGCAGCCACTGCACGAGCCCGTCGCGCCGCGGGTCGTCCGGGTCCAGCTCGCTGAGCACCCGCAGGGCGAAGGCGTGGGTCTCGATGGTGTCGTTGTACCAGAGCCACGCCCGCTCCTCGGGGGCCCAGTAGGTCCCCAGGTCGGGGTCGGTCCGGGCGGAGTCCATGACGCTGTCCCAGACCCGGCGCGCGTCCTCGTGGCGGCCGGCCCGCTCCAGCGTCAGGGCAAGGCAGCCCTTGAGCAACGGCGAGTGCTCCCGCCAGTGGCGGAAGGAGAAGTCGAGCATCCGCTCCCGGTCGTCGGCCGTGAAGACCCCGCCGGTCCAGTCGTCGTCCGGGTAGCTGGAGAGCACGAAGTTCAGCCACGTGACCAGCTCCCAGCAGCAGTCGTCGGAGAGGGCACGGTCCGCGAGCTCGGTGATCCAGTGCCGGTGCAGGTAGCGCCAGCCCCTGATGACGAGGCCCCTGGGGGCGTCCACCCCGAACTCGAGCCCGCGGGCGAAGCCCGCCAGCACGTAGAGGGTCATGTGGGGCGAGGGGCGGCCGCCCGGGAACCAGGGGAAGCCGCCACTCGAGGCCTGGGCCTTCTCCAGGGCCGCGAGGGCCGAGACCCTCTGGGCCCTCGCGATGCGGGGGTCCAGGATGCGGAGCAGGCCATCGGCCTCCTGCCCGCCTCCCCGTGAGGAGACCAGCCAGGGGGTTTCCACCAGCTCCATGCGCCGGTTGGGATCCTCCCGCCCCCAGGCCTCGAAGCGGGTCTCCCGCTGGGCGAGCTTCTCCGCCATCCGCGCCACGGCGGGGTAGTGGTCGAAGAGGCTGGTGACGATGCCCGTGGAGAGGAAGCGGTTCAGCGTCTGCTCGGTGCACTCGTAGGGGTAGTCCACCAGGTAGGGGAGGGCGTCGAGCACGCTGTAGAAGAGCTGGGCGTCCACGGTGACCACGAGCTGGTCCGTGATCAGCGTGGGGTCGTCGCCGGCGGCCATGGCCTCGAACTCCAGGGTCCTGCGCTCACCGTCGCGGAGGGCGGCAAAGCGGGACTGGACCAGGTGCATCCGGCCGGGCAGCACCGGGACCGGGCGCTGTTCCCCGTCCGAGAACCCACCGGCCCGGGCCGTCACCCGGAAGGCCACGGTGCCCACACGGGCCGGGACGGTCAGGGGGAAGCCCAGGTTCGTGCCCTTCCCCGGCTCCACCGAGAAGGGGACGGAGCGTGCCGTGTCATCGTCGAGCCCGAAGAGTGACCGGAGGTCCTCGCCGGTGCCGGGGTCCACGATCTCGAGCTCCAGCGTGCCCTCGAGAGGTGTCTCGCCGGCATTGTTCACCACCACCTTCAACGTGGCGCGGTCGCCCTCCCTCAGGAAGCGCGGGAGGTAGGGCCGGACCATGAGCTCCTTGACGCTGCGCGTGGTCCGGTGGGCCGAGCCGCTCCGGAGGTCCCAGGTGATGGCGTGGACCCAGACGTTCCACTCGGTGACCGAGTCGGGCACCTCGAAGGTGATGACCGCGCTCCCGTCCGGACCCAGCAGCAGGTGGGGCTTCCAGAAGGCCGTCTCGGCGAAGTTGGTGCGCAGCCCGGCGGGCGGTTCCTGGTGGGATGGCGTCGTTCCCGCGGCCTCGACGACGGGTGCGTTGGCCACCATCACCTCCTCCGTGACACCGTCCTCGGCGGCCGCGGCGGGTGGACCCATGGCCATGGCCTTCATCAGGTAACGTGGCCCGCTCCGGCGACCGGGTCCGCCGATGCCGTAGCCCGAGATCTCCACGATCCTGTCCGGCCGGAAGACCGGGAAGGAGGGCGGTGGCGGCAGCGTGCTCTTCTGCCAGACCGGGGAGGAGACGCCGAGGGTGGCCCTGGCGGCGCCCGTGAGCGAGCGGTCGGGATGGAGGGAGAGGGGGTCTGGCGGGGTGTGGGGCGCGAAGATGTCCAGGCTCCGGTCGTACATGTAGGCCAGGAGCTCGGCCGTACCCGCCTCCAGGGCCTTCCCGTCGTGGCTCTTCACGGTGACGGTGAAGGTCTCCCTGGTGCCCGGGCGGAGCCTGTCCCTGAAGGTGGCGAAGGCCACGTCCAGCCTCCGGTCGCTCCAGGGGACGTGGAGCCGCACCGTCTGCCGGAGCAGCTGGTGGTCCCTGAGAAGCGTGAGGGTGAATCCCACGCCGCCGTGGTGCTCGGGCCGGATGGGGATCTCCACCACCCGGTTGCCCTCCTGGTCGGTGTGGAGCACCTGGCGGCCGATCCGGCGGCCGTCCCGCCATGTCTCCAGGACCATCTCCTGGACCCGGAGCCCACTGTGGACCAGCAGGCGGGCCGTCTTCCCGGCCTCCACCGTGTCCCGCTCGGCGGCGAGCACCAGGGGCAGGGCCAGGGGGGTCCCCCGCGGGGCGGCCGTCACGAGGTTCCGGGTGAGGGTGAAGGTGGCGCCGAAGGGGTCCTCCGTGGTGTAGACGAGACGGTAGGCGCCGGGATCCAGTGCCGGAAGGTCGAGAGCGGCCCTTCCGGAAGGGCCGTGCTCCAGGTCTCCCCGGACCACCTCGCGGCCCTCCTTCCACGTGGCGAGGACCGCCTCCGGGCGGTACGAGCTGTCCCAGCGGGGGCGCAGGAGGTCCCCGGGCGTCCGGCAGGCATTCCCCTGGCGTGCCCCGGGAATCACCCGGGGCTGGTCGGCGGGAAGCAGGGTACGTTCCGGCTGGACGAGCTCCACGAGCCGCCAGTGCCCCGGGCCCTCCACGGGCGTGCCGTCCAGGTCGGTCCGGAGCACCGTCAGCCGGGCCGGTGATCCGGCGGCCAGGAACCCCGGCGGGTCCTCGAGCCTCGCCTCCACGGCCACGAAGCCCAGCCGGAACACCCGCTCCGCCGAGCGGGTCTCCCCGCCCTCGTCCGTGGCGTCCACGGCGAGGCGGTAGCGGTAGCTCACGCCGGGCGAGGCGGCCTCCCGCTCGTCGGCCTCCGGCGTGAACCGGACGGTGAAGCTCCCGTCGGGCCCGAGCTCCGTCTCGCCGGCGGCGATCACCTCGGGGGCCGTCCGGGGGACGGGCCGCCACCAGGACCACCAGAGCGGGAAGACGGGCTCCCGCGTGACCGTCCAGCGCACGGTTCCCGAGGCCACGGGCAGGCCGAAGTAGTAGCGGGCCGTGCCCCCGAAGGCCGCCGGGCGGTTCAGCCGGAGCGGCTCGTCGGGGGGCGAGAGCTCCACCTCGAAGGTGGGCCGCCTGTACTCCTCGACCCTGAGGGAGGCCAGGCCACCGGGCGAGGTCTCCAGGCGCCAGGCGCCCAGGAGGCGACCTGTGGGGACCGTGAACTCGCCCCAGGCGGAGCCGAAGTCGTTGGTGGTCACCTCGGCACGTGCCACCTCGTCGCCGTTGGCGTCGCGGAGCCGGACGGTGACGGTCCGGTCCCGGAGCGTCCGATAGCGGACCTCGTCCCTGCCGCCACTCTTGTAGGCCACCACCTTCCACGAGATGGTCTGGCCCGGCCGGTAGACGCTGCGGTCGGTGTAGACGAGGCAGGCGGACCGCGCATGTCCCGGACGGAACGGGAACCAGTGGTTTCCCGAGGTCTGGAGCGTCAGGTCGTTGCCGTGATGCCCCAGGAGGAAGAAGCTCCCCCGCACCACCAGCCGGGAGGGGAACAGCACGCGACCGTCACCGTCCGACGTCTCCCGATCCACAACGGTGTGGCCGTTCCGCCAGTCGTGGCGGTAGAGGGTGACGGTGGCACCGGGCACGGGCAGGCCGGTCCGTCCCGAGCGGGCGGTGACCTCCAGGCCCGCATCCAGGTCCCGGACCACGAGGACCAGGTCGGTCAGCAGGAAGTTCTCCGCCACCATCACGTTGTTGGCGGGGGAGAAGCTCTCCCGCATGGAGGCCACGATCAGCCAGGCGCCGGGCTCCTCCAGGGGGGGCGTGACGTAGGTGACGTGGTCGTGGTGGTCGGGGGTCGGGGGCAGCTCCACCGTCCAGCTCGCGTCCGGTCTCCCGCTCCTCATGATGGCCTGTGCCTCGTTCCATGCCGGGCGGAGGTTGCAATCGTCGGAGCTCTCGATCTGCCGCACCAGGTCGTGGCGCCAGGCGCGGAAGAAGAGGCGCCGCGCGTTCCGGTGGGTGACCTGGATGGAGCGCCTGCCGGGCCCGTCGGCCGCCATGGTGCTCATGGAGAAGGCCGGGGCCTCGATGGAGGCCACGATGGCCGCGCAGCGCCGTCCCCCCGCGCTGCGGGGGTGGCGGTCCCGGCCCTCCAGGGCGATCGCGCGGGCCCGGACCAGGGCGTCCGGGCTGTCCTCGCCCCGGACCAGGGTCGCGAGCTCGGCCTGGCCCATGGACCACCACGGCAGGCTGGTGTCGAAGGCCTCCAGGCGCCTCTCCAACCGCTGCCGGATGGTGCGGTGGTCGGCGGCCCGTGAGAAGGCCGAGGCCAGGCGCCGCGTTCGCTCGAGGAAGGCCTCCAGTGCGGCCTCGTCCCGCCCCGCCGCGGCGTGCCACCCCTCCAGGTCGGCCAGGAGGACGGCGAGCTTCGTCAGGGGGTGGACCGAGGGGTCGGCGAGGTCACACGGCCCCGGTTCCGCGGCCAGGAGCCGTTCCAGGTCCAGGCGGTACACCCCGTTGGACTGGGCGGGGCTCCAGAACGAGGAGTCGGCCAGGAACTCCACCCAGAGGTAGGTCACGGCGTCCCGGAGGGTCCCCCGGATCCGTGGGGGGTAGGTGTTCTGCTCCAGGTAGCGGGCGAGCCGTCCCAGGGGCTCGGCACCCCAGGCCTCCCGGCCCTTCCAGGCCTCCAGGAAGGCCCGGTTCGCCTCGGCAAGGATCTGTTCCATGTCCCACAGCCGGAGGTCCACCTCGCCGCCGGATGCCACGCGCTCCCGCCGGGCGATCTCCCAGGAGTACTCCCGGACGTAGGTGGCGAGGGCGTGGGCGTACACCAGGTCCAGCGCGGTCCGCGCGAGGGGGTCGTCCGGCCACGGTTCGGTCCGCAGGAAGCGGACCGCCGTCTCGTAGCCGTGCAGGGCCGTCCGGAGCTTCACCTCCTCCACCAGGGCCCGGGTCCACTCTCCGGCGTCTCCCGAGGCCTTCGCCCGTTCGAGGATCTCCCCGACCAGGTGGGAGGCGGCCTCCAGCTTCTGGTCGGCCACCAGGCGGTCCACGTCGTTCCAGGTCACCTGGCCCCCGGGCGCCGGGTCGGGGGGCGGAGCGAGGCCGGGAAGCGTGGCCGCACCCAGCAGGAGGGCGGCGAGGATGGCGATGACGGGGCGGCACGATGGGATCCGTTGTTCTGCCATGACACCAGTGTAGACCCGGCGGGCCCGGAAAGGTTCCCCGAGAGCCCGTTCCGGGTCACGGGCCGATGAGGGGATCGTCGTCGGGAGGCGCCTCGGACCACTCCACGTCGATGGCCTCCGGATCCCGGGGGGCGCCGGAAGGCTGGAAGCGCCGGGACAGGGCCGCCACGAGGGACCGCCGCACCAGCGCCCGGACCGGTGGTGCCAGGAGGGCGAAGCCGCAGAGGTCCGTGAGGATGCCGGGGGTCAGCAGGAGCAGCCCCGCGGCCAGGATGAGCGCCGCGTCGGTGAGCCGTGCGGCGGGCAGGCGGCCCGCCTCGAGCTCGGCCTGGATGGCCCGCGCCGTGCGCAGCCCCTCCAGCCGGGCCAGCCACGCCCCCAGGATCCCGGTCCCGACCACCAGGGCCACGGTGGGGCCGATCCCCACCAGGGAGCCCACCTTCAGCAGGAGGACGATCTCCACCAGGGGGACCGTGATGAACAGGAGGGCGAGCCAGAACAGCATGGCGTGTTCAGCGCAGGTGGGGTGCGAGGCGCTCCAGCAGGGCCTGCTTCGGCAGCGCCCCCACCACCTGCTCCACGGGCCGGCCGTCCTTGAAGAGGATCAGGGTGGGGATGCTCTGGACCCGGTGGGTGCCGGCGGCCATGGGGCTTGCGTCCACGTTGACCTTCACCACCTTGAGCTTCCCCGCGAGCTCCGAGGCCAGCTCCTCCAGCACGGGGCCCACCATGCGGCAGGGGCCGCACCAGGGTGCCCAGAAGTCCACCAGCACCGGGACGGGGGCGTCCAGCTCCCGGGAGAAGGTGGCGTCGTCGGCCGTGACGATCCACGGCAGCGCGCCGCCGCACCTGCCGCACACGGGTGTCTTTCCAGCGGGCGGCGTGCCCACCCTGTTCTTCGCCCCGCAGGCGGGGCACCGGACGATCTCGCTCATGTCATCCTCCTCGTGGACAACAACCCGGCGCGGTGTCCGGATCTTCCCGGGGCTCCGCAGCCTGCCGTCACGGACCGGACTCCCAGGTCGCCCCCAGGCCCCGGGTGCGGTGGACCCCGTTCCCCACGCTCACGCTGTTGCGGACCCGACTCTCGCCGGTCGCGACCTGGACGATCTCCGGGTCCGAGGGATCCCCTCCACATTTCATGGCCGGCCGGGGTACCATGTGCGGGCCCGCCGCGGGTCGGCGGGGACACCACCGTGGAGGCCGAGCATGCCCGTGAACCTCAGGAACCGTCACTTCCTCAAGCTGCTGGACTTCGAGCCCGGGGAGATCCTCTTCCTCCTGGACCTCTCCCGGAACCTCCGGGACGCCAGGTACGGCGGCTACGAGGTGCCCAGGCTCGTCGGCAAGAACATCGCCCTCATCTTCGAGAAGACCTCCACGCGCACCCGGTGCGCCTTCGAGGTGGCGGCCTTCGACCAGGGGGCGCGCGTCACCTACCTGGGGCCCTCCGGCTCCCAGATCGGGCACAAGGAGACCATGAAGGACACGGCGCGGGTGCTGGGCCGCATGTACGACGGCATCGAGTACCGCGGCTTCGGCCAGGAGGTGGTGGAGACCCTGGCCGAGCACGCCGGGGTGCCCGTCTGGAACGGGCTCACCGACGAGTTCCACCCCACCCAGGTGCTGGCCGACGTGATGACCATGCTGGAGGCCTCGGGCAGGCCGCTGCACGAGATCTCCTTCTGCTACCTGGGCGACGCCCGGAACAACATGGGCAACTCCCTCATGGTGGGCGCGGCCAAGCTGGGCATGGACATCAGGCTGGCGGCACCCCGGGAGTGCTGGCCCGCCGACGCCCTCTACGAGACCTGCCTCGCCGTGGCGGAGGAGACCGGTGCCCGGATCCTCCGGACCGAGAGCGTGGAGGAGGGCGTGGCCGGGGTGGACTTCCTCTACACCGACGTGTGGGTCTCCATGGGCGAGCCCGCCGAGCGCTGGGCCGAGCGCATCGCGCTGCTCAAGCCCTACCAGGTCAACGCGAGGGTGCTCGAGCTCACGGGCAACCCCGAGGTGGGCTTCCTCCACTGCCTGCCGGCCTTCCACAACGCCGAGACCGCCATCGGCGCCGAGATCCGCGAGAAGTTCGGCCTCGACGGCATGGAGGTCACCGAGGAGGTCTTCGAGTCGGAGCACTCCATCGTCTTCGAGCAGGCCGAGAACCGCCTCCACACCATCAAGGCCGTGATGGTGGCGACGTTGGGATGATCCCCCACCCGCCCGGAGACGCGGAGGCGCAGGATCGCGAAGACGCGGAGAAGGTGGTGGAAAATCAGGAGCTTCGTGAGACGACAGACAGGAGACGTGAGACGAAGGAGTCCCCCGCTCCCGGCTGTGGAGTCGAGGAGAACGGGGTTCCTTTCCCGTTCCCCACAGCCTTCACGGCCACGACGACGATCCCGGCTTCCTGAATCAAGAACAACGTACGAGGACGTGAAGAGATGAAGGCATGCTCCCGACCGTCCGTCCGAGGCAGAGAGAGGGAGCAGGAGAGAGGAATGGGGTCTCGAGGGCTGGCGTGGGGTGCGGTGGCCCCGGCGGTGGTGCCCGGGTGCAACAGGCTCACGGGAGAGGTGGGCAACTGTGGCGAGGGGAGGGTGAAAGTGTACCGGGACGCGACAGATCAAGGGTGGAGATTCCGGGGGAGGTGAGGGATCCGCGAGGACAGGGCTTCCGTCCTGGATTGGATGGGGCCATGGGTGGAGAGATCGAGGAAGGGAAACCCGCTACAATCGTCGGTGGACGACAGGAGGTCTTGCATGTCTGGTGGGCATTTCGATTTCATGAGCCTGTTCTGGTTGTTCCTGATCATCGCGTCGCTGCAGCCGCTGTTGCAGCAGCGGATGCTGGCGGGCGCGCGGCTGCGGCTGATGCGGGCCATCGAGAAGGCGCGGGGGAGCCGGCTGATCACGCTGATCCACCGTCAGGAGAAGATGGGCTTCCTGGGATTCCCGCTGGTGAAATTCATCGACATCCAGGACTCGGAGGAGGTGCTCCGGGCCATCAAGCTCACCTCGGACGACGTGCCCATCGACATGGTGCTGCACACGCCGGGGGGCCTGGTGCTCGCCGCGGAGCAGATCGCCATGGCGCTCAAGGCGCACCCGGCGAGGACCACGGTCTTCGTGCCCCACTACGCCATGTCCGGTGGGACGCTCATCGCGCTGGCGGCCGACGAGATCGTCATGGACTCCTGCGCGGTGCTCGGCCCGGTGGACCCGCAGCTGGGCCAGCGGGCTGCCGCGAGCATCGTGCGCGTGGTGGAGAGCAAGGGGGTGAAGGACTGCGACGACGAGACCCTCATCCAGGCCGACACCTCCCGCATGGCGCTCGCCCAGGTGCGCAGGACGGTGATCCAGCTCCTGGAGGGCAAGCTCGAGCCCGACAGGGCCCGTGAGCTGGCCGACACGCTCTCCCAGGGCCACTACACCCACGACCACGCCTTCTACGTTCATGACATCCAGGACTTCGGCCTCAATGTCTCCACGGAGATGCCCAGGGAGATCTACGACCTCATGGAGCTCCACCCCCAGCCCACGCGGCAGATGCCCACCGTGGAGTACGTCCCCATGCCATACCCCAGGAGGGGGAACGAGGGGTAGGAGATCACTCCAGGAAGAGTCCGGCGCCGGGGCCCAGGGAGAGGCCCAGGAGGAGCCAGGCCACGAGCGGGACCATCCAGGCCAGCATGAAGGCGATGGAGTGGGGGGGCATGGTGGCGATGACGGTGCCCAGGGGGGCGATGCCGAAGTCCTCCACCGTGGATTTCAGGATCCAGTCCAGACCCGCTCGGGACAGCAGGTCCACGAGAACCACCTCGGCCCCGCTCCCGGGGTCGGCCACGGAGACCCCAGCCTGGCGGCGAGCCACGAGAGCAGGATCAGGCCCAGGGCCAGCAGGGCGAAGATGGTGGCAGGGTGGGACAGGGCGTCGCCGATCCGTTCATCGGCGGCGAGGAACCGGGCGAGGATCGGGCAGTGGGGCCTTGGTGGCGGGTTTCCTCCTCCTGGGGCATGTCCTCCAGTGATCCGGGGGGCACTCTACCCCAGACGCCGCACCAGAGGGTGGGGGCCGGACCGGTAGGGGAGGTTCAGCTCCGGCAGGCCTCGATGCGGTCACGGACATCAGCGAGCCACGGAGCGTAGCGGGATCCGGGAGCGATCCTCCCGGACTCGTGGAGCTCCCGCAGAATCCGGAGGCAACTTCTCCAGTGTTCGATGGCCGTGGGGCAGTCTCCAGACCGCTCTGCGAGCTCGCCCAGCTTGTAGTGGCTCACCACGAGGTCGGTCCGGGCGGTGAGGTTGCCGGGGTGTCCCGTGGCGAGAGTGGTGGAGATGCCAAGACCGCGACGGTGGTAGGACTCCGCGGTGTGCTGGTCGCCTGTGGCCATGGCGATGTCACCCACCCTGTTGCAGCAGATGAGGAGGTCCCTCCAGGGCTCGGCATTGTCCTTGTTGAGGGCGAGGAGATCTTCGGCGATGCCGATGGCCTCGAGGTAGTGGGTCCGTGCCCTCGCGGGACGTCGGCACGGCCACCGTGGGGAGGCCGGCCGGTGACGATGTCTATCCCGGATGGTACCGGTGGCGGAGGAACGGCCGGCACCATTCTCCCGGCGGAGGCCGGGAGCTGTCAGCTGTTGCTGGCAGGGGGTGTGCGTTCGGCCCGGTGGCCGGATCCGTCAAGGAGGGTCATGGCGATGGCGCCGTAGGCGACCGTCACCAGGAGCGACCAGAGGTGGACCGCGACGCCACTGGCGGCGGCCACCTCCACGGGGACGCCCAGGGCGGCGAAGCCGGCTGTCCAGCCGGTCTCCATGGTGCCGAAGGTGCCCAGCACGCCCACCGGGACCAGCGTGGCCACCGTGGCCGAGGCCGTGCCCACGACCACCTGGCCGAAGGGCCAGGGGTGGCCCATGGCCCGGAGGAGGACCCAGACGGAGCTCCAGATGCCGGCCCAGGTCAGGAGCGTCAGGGCGAGGGCCGCGGCCAGCAGGGCGGGCCGGGATCGGAGCTCCTCCAGCGTGCGGCGCATCCTTCGGAGGCTCCGGGTCCAGCGCCTGCCGCGCCTGCCCCGCGGTGCGAGGAGCCGGGTGGCCAGCCCATCCGCCAGGCGGGCGAGAAGGGGCAGGAGCGGGAGCGGCAGGACGAGGAGGACGGCCGCGCCCAGGACGGCGGGGTGGCGGGTCCCCCAGGTGAGGGCCACGGCGCCGCCGGCCCAGGCGCCCAGGGCGGTCATGTCCAGGGCGCGCAGTGCCAGGGTGAGTCCGGCGCCCGTGGAGAGCGGGACGCCGGCCTCCCTCCAGAGGAGGGCCGGGAGCGCGAGCTCCCCCAGGCGGGCCGGGACCACCTGCACCGTGGCCTGGGCGGCGGTGCCCACAGCCCACGAGCGGCCCAGTGGAAGCCGGGCCAGCAGCGCCAGGCGGAGCGCCCTGAGAAGCGTGACGAGCCCGTAGATCACGGTGAGCAGGACGACCCCGCGGGGATCGGTGGAGACCAGCAGCTCCACCACGCGGTGGAGGCCCGCCACGGCGAGCACGCCGGCCAGCAGCGCCAGGGCGATACCCCCGCGGAGGAGCCGCCCCCGCCGGGCCGGCCTCGCCCCGGGCTCAGTCGTCACCGCTCCGGTCCCGCTGGGCCTCCAGCAGCTCCTCCACCAGCCGCCGGTTCACGGCGATGAGGTCGGCCACCAGCCCCACCACCGCGATCTGGACCCCCACCACCACCAGGACCACCGCCAGGATCAGCGACTGGAGGTGGCCGCCGTCTCCGCCCAGGGAGAGGTAGAGGAAGCGGAGCAGGAGGAGGAGGCCGGCGAGGATGGGGAGGGTGCCCAGCCTCAGGAAGACCCGGAGGGGGTTGTAGAGCACCACCACCCGGGCCATGCTCTCCAGCGAGCGCACCACGTAGCCCAGGTTGGAGCGGAAGAGCCTGGATGGGCGCTGAGGGCCCTCGTTGACGCGGATCGGGACCGACACCACACGGAGGCCCGCCTCGCCCGCCTGGAGGATGGTCTCCAGGGTGTAGGTGAAGCGCGTGAAGACGTGGAGGCGCGTGGCCGCCGCCCTCGAGATCGCCCGGAACCCCGAGGTGGCGTCCCGGACCTCGGTGCCCGAGAGCTTCCGGACGACCCAGGAGCCCAGGCTCTGGAGGAGCCGCTTGGTGGGGGAGAAGTGGGGCAGGGAGGCCACGCCCCGGTCGCCGATGACCATGTCGGCCTCGCCCCGCAGGATGGGCGCCACGAGATCCGGGATGCAGGAGGCGTCGTACTGGTTGTCGGCGTCGGTGTTGACGATCACGTCCGCACCCATGCGGAGCGACTCGCGGAGGCCCGCGGCGAAGCTCATGGCCAGGCCCCGGTGGCCCGGCATGGCGAGCACGCGGGCGCCGTGCTCCGCGGCCACCTCGCGGGTGCGGTCGGTGGACCCGTCGTCGATGACGAGCACCTCCACCCGGTCGAAGCCCGGGACCTCCCGGGGGAGGGCCTCCAGCGTCCCGCCCAGGCTCTCCTCCTCGTTCCACGCGGGGATCTGGATCACGAGCTTCACGCCGCCGCCTCCCTCCTCCGGGGAATGGCCAGGCCCACGAACCCCAGCATGGACGCCAGGCCGAGGCCACACGCGACCCGCCACCACAGCGGCAGGCCGGCCGTGACCTCCACCCGGTGATCTCCCTGGGGAACCGGAACACCCATGAAGACCGCGTCGACCGTCAGCCACTCCACGGGTGAGCCGTCGATGACCACCCGCCACAGGGGTGGGACCGCGGGAAGCGAGCTCACCAGCAGGACGGGCCGGGACGATTGTACCCGGACGGACCACGACCCGGGGGTCTTCCTGCGGATGGAGACCGTAGCGGGCTCGCCGGTGCCCCCGGGCTCCTGCAGGCGGGCCGCGAGGGCCTCGTGCCCCGGCGGGACCACGGCGACGGACGCCAGGTCCAGGGGCGGATCCGCCTGGAGCAGCGTGTCCAGATCGCCCGTCACGGCCCGGTCCACCGTCCAGAACCGCTCCAGGGCTCGCCGGTTCTCCCAGATCCTGAGGTCCCGCCCTTCCCAGGCCTTCACGTACCCCGAGACGTCCAGGGAGAGCCCCAGGTCGCCGCGGATCGTCCTCCGGCCCCAGGTGAGGGTCCCGCGGAGGCTCGAGGGGTTGGAGGTCCGCCGGAGCCAGATCCGTCCGGAGGTGATGCGGGGCTCCACCACGAGGCGGTGGACCGTTCCGGTGTCGAGTCGCGCCGGGAGGTCCAGCCAGGCGGAGCCCTCGCGGGCCAGCCGCGGCGCGGCCACGGTCCAGTCCGCCAGCAGTGTCCTCCCGTCCGCGGACTCCAGCCGGATGCGGAGGTCTCCCTCGGCCCGTTGGCCCTGGGACGTGGCGTTCAACGCGATCCGCGAGCAGTGCGGCGGGAGCTGGAGCTCCTGGATGACGGGGTCGCGGGTGCGGGCGCGGAGCGGACCCAGCAGGGCGCCGCGGGGCTCGATCTCCAGGGTCTCCTGGGCCAGGGAGAGGTCCACGAGCTCGTACCGGGGGTCCTCCAGGACCCACCGGGCCCCGAGGGCTCCGAGGTAGGGGTGCGTGAGCTCGATGGTGGCGGGGTTGAGCCGGAGGTTCCGGTCGTGGTGGTCCCACACCTGGGGATCGATGGCGCCGAGGAGCCGCCGGTAGGCCCTGGTCGAGGCGAACCGCGACCGGACGTCCTCCAGGCCGAACCACTGGGCCGTGTCGGGCCACAGCACGTCACCCAGCGGCGCCACGCGCGCCGTGGTGCCGGCGGTCTTCTCGGCCAGGAACCGGAGCCCGGGGGTCCAGGGAGGGATGGCCTCCTTCGGCCGGAGCCAGGTCAGGAGGTGGCCCGCCAGGAGCCCCTGCTGGAGGATGATGGCGAGGCCGAGCCAGGGCAGCATGCGTCGGGTCCACACCGGGAGCCCGAGCTCCTCCAGTGCCGCCACGCCATGTCCGGCGAGGACCGCCGCGGCCAGGGCCACCACCGGCGCGGTCCGCCAGGGGGGGACGTGGGCGAGGCCCGGCACGAGCCCGAGGACCCGCGCCGCCGGTGTCCAGGCGAGCACGAGGAAGGCGGCGCCCCCGGCCGCAGCCCAGAACCCCGTGCCCCTCCTGCGGGAGGCGAGGCCGAGAAGCGCCAGAGCCGCCGTGATCCACCCCACGGTGAGCGCCAGCTCGGCGTAGCCCACGTCCTGCAGGCCGGCAGGAGGCGAGAAGGTCTCCCGGCGGGGGTCGCCCAGGGCGAACGGGTCCACGAGGAGCCGGACCGCGATCAGGCCGAGTCCAACCCGGTGGGGCGTGGCCTCCAGCGCCCCGGTGGCGCGGGCGCCCGTCATGAAGAGCCCCAGCGAGGGGGTCAGCACGGCGAGCGCCACAAGGCCGGAGGCGACGATGGCGGCCAGGCGGCCAGCCGCTCCCGTGCGGCCGCCGCCGGGGACCCTGGCGACCGTCCAGACCGTCGCGAGGGCCAGGCCGAGGACCGTGGCGGTCGCGGACCCGCCCGCCAGGAAGACGAACATCGCGCCGGCGGTGACTGCCGCCGTCCGCCAGGGCCGGGCCGACCGCGCGGTGCGGTCCAGCGCCCACAGCAGGAGCGGCAGGGCGGCCCACGTGGCGCTGGAGGGCCACAGCCACAGGGCCGACAGGGGTGCTGCCAGTGCGGAGGCCACGGCCCCGACCGCCGCCGCGGTCTCGCCGAGGCCGAGGCGGCGCAGCAGCAGCCAGGTGCCCACGAGCGCGAGCAGCAGCTTCACCAGCACCATGGCCGAGGCGAAACGGGCGGGGTCGAGCCACGGGAGGAAGGGGGCCACGGCCGGGGTCAGCAGGCCGGCGTTCCACGCCAGGGTGCCCACGGTACCGCAGGAGAGGTAGGGGTTGAACACGGCCGTGGCCGTCCCATCCCGCCGGGCCGTCTTCATCAGCGGGAGGTAGGCGGTGGCCGGGTCGACGAGCTGGGCGTTGGAGACCTCCACCGGGTGGTGGCAGGCGTCCCACGGCGGGCGGTTCTGGATCACGTCCATGGGGGAAATGACCCGGCCGAAGAAGAGCACCGGGAAGAACACGACCACCAGGGCCGCCAGGCCGAGGGCCGTCGCGCGCGAGGGGAAGGTTGCCGCCACCGCGCGATTATCCGCCAACACCCGCTGGCGGGGCAAACGGGAGTCTCGTGCCGGTTCTCCGGGATCTCCGGGCATCACATCTCGTGCTTCTCCGGCCGGGCGGGGGAGGGTGGGTGGAACGGCCCCGACAGCAGGCCGAGGAGCTCGGAGCGCGAGCGGGTGCCGGTCTTGCGGTAGAGGTTCTTGAGATGGTCCTTGACCGTGTGTGGGCTGATGCCCAGCTCGCGAGCTGCGGCGGCGGTGGAGAGGCCGCTGGCCAGAATCTGGAGGAGCTCCTGCTCCCGTGGGGTGAGGTGGTAGGCGGCCGCGAGCAGCGGGAGGCGGGCACCCGCTGTGGCCGCCACGGGCTGGAGCAGCGCCACCACGCCCTCGAGCTTGCCGCCATCCCTGATCGCCACGAGCTCACAGGCCATCACCGAGCCGTCGGAGAGTGAGACCAGCACGTTGCGCCTGTCCTCGGCACCCTCCCCGGTCATCTCGATGACCCAGTCCACGACGGTGGTCAGCAGGGGGGACGGCGTGCCCCCGGGCTCCACCACGCGGATCTCGTCCTCGGTCTGCCGGGAGAGCAGGAGGTCCGCGGGAGGGTTGACATAGATGATGTTGGCGTGCCGGTCGAAGAGCAGCACGAGCAGGGAGGTGGTGTCCAGTGCAGCCCTGATGAGCGCGAACTGCCGGCGGGTCCTCCGCTCGTAAAGGAGGAGCTCCAGCATGAAACGGACCATCTCCGGGAAGCTCTCCGGGGGGCGCGTCACCCCGCCGAGCCGGACCGTGGCCTCGAAAAGGCCCTTCATGCGAACATCCACGGCCTGGCCGGGCTCCCCGTCGGCGTTGCCGGTGGTGTAGACCGCCCTGGACACCGTGCCGTTCTGCTTCAGGCGGAGCTCCAGGGAGCACCAGCGGGCACCGGAGGCCTGGGCCAGTGCCCCGACGATCCTTGCCATCACAGGATCGTCCGGATCGGGACACGCGGGCCCCAGCAGGACCTGGGAGCTTCGTCTCATGCCGACCCCCATTGTATCGCGATCCCGAGAACCACTGCCGTGAGCGACCATGCGGACGCCCCTCGTGCTTGACGGGAGAGGCCGGGGCGGGGTACCACACGGTGGTGCATCGGGCCAGTCACCACCTCCGGCTACGACGGCTCTCCGTGCGGCGTTCCGGCGGTGCGTCCCCGGTGTTCGGGGGGCTGGCTCTCGATCTGGGCAGCGGGTCCGTCACCGGGCTCATCGGACGCTCGGGTGGCGGCAAGACGACACTCCTCCAGTCCGTGGCGGGCCTGATTCCCTGGATCCATCCTGCCGAGGTCAGGGGCCGGATGGAGCTGGACGGGGAGGAGCTGGAAGAGCTGGATCCCGGCCAGAGGGCACACCTCGTGGCCACCGCCCTGGACCGGCCCGCCTCCCAGCTCTTCCTGGCCACACCGCGGCAGGAGCTCGAGGCCGCCCGCCGCCTGTGGGGCGATGCGCCCTTCGGACGGACCGCGGTGGAGTCCCTGGGAGTGGGACCCCTCCTGGACCGGAGGTGCACGACGCTCTCCTCCGGCGAGCGGCAGCGGGTGGTCCTGGCCGTGGTCCTCCACGCGGTGCCCAGGCCGCTCCTGCTGGACGAGCCCACGGCGTTCCTGGACCGGGAAGGGGTCTGGAGCCTCGAGACCCTGCTGGGCGAGGCGTCACGGACCGGGGGGTCGGCACTGGTGGCGGAACAGTCAGGGTGGCGGCTGGGTTCTGCGGTCACCCGGTGGACGGCCCTGTCCGCCGGGCGCGCGGAGGAGGCCGGTGCTCCCCGGCCACCGGAGCTGCCGGCCCCCGGCCATGCCCCGGGGGAGCGCGTGCTCCTCCGGGCGAGGGGCGTCACCGTGGAGCGGGGTGGAGCCACCCTCCTCCGTGACGTGTCCCTGGAGCTCCGGGAGGGCGAGGTGGTGCTCCTCGGCGGGGCCAACGGCAGCGGGAAGACCTCCCTGGCCCGCGTCCTGGCGGGCCTCGACCACCCCCGGAACGGCACCGTGGAGGTGGCCGGGCCCGTCCTGATGGTCTTTCCAGACGCCGGCCTCCAGCTCTTCGCGGCCACGGTCGAGGCCGAGGTGGCCTCCACGGGCGCCGGTGTGGCGGAGCGGGCCCGCGTCCTCCGGCGCCACGGCCTGGAACACATGGCGGCCCGGGCACCGTGGACCCTCTCCCGGGGTGAGCGCCAGAGGTTGCTGCACGCCGTGATGGACCTCCTCCGGCCCCGGGTGCTCATCCTGGACGAGCCGGCCCAGGGGCTCGACGGGGAGGCCCTCGAGACCCTGGTCCGGCTGATCCACCGCCGGGCCGCCAGGGGGCGGGCCTACCTCCTGATCTCCCATCGGGAGGAGCTGGCGGCGGCAGCCCACAGGAGACTGGAGCTGGTGGACGGCGGGATCGTGGAGCGGGGTGGCGAGCCATGAGCGACCCGCGGCCCTGGACCTGGGCGGCGGTCTTCGGGGGGCTCTGGGGCGCCCTGGAGATGACCGCGGGCACGGCCCTCAAGCTCGCCCGCATCCCGCTCTCGGGAGCCCTCATGGCCGCCCTGGCCCTGGTGATCCTGGTGACCCTCCGCCGCCTCCAGCCCACGGCGGGGGTCTGCCTTCTGGCCGGTGCCGCGGCGGTGTTCCTCAAGGTGCTGGCGCTGGGCGGCGTGTTCCCCGGCCCTCTGGTGGCCATGGGGGTGGAGGCCGTCATGGTGGAGGGTGTCTTCCTCGTGGTGGGGTCCCGTGCCGTGGCGGCCGCCCTGGCGGGGGCCCTGGTGCTGGTGTGGGGCCTCCTCCAGATGGTGGGGATGGTGTGGCTCGTGGCGGGGCTCAGGGTGCTGGCCTCCTGGGGCGAGGCGCTCGGGGGGCTGGCGGGGCGCGTGGGCACCGGAGGGATTTCCCCCGGCGTCCTGCTGTCGCTCGTGGCCGGGCTCCACGCGGCGGCCGGGGCTGCAGCCGGCCTCGGCGCCTGGAGGATGGCGGGGCGGGTGGGCCGGCGGCTCCGGGGGGCATCCCGGTGAAGCGGATCCTGGCCGTTCCGCTCCTGCTGGCTGCCCTGGCCGCCCTCTTCCTGCCGGGTTCCTGGGGGCCGGGGACGGCCTTCCTCCTGGCACTGGCGGGCGCCGCACTGGCGGATCCCGGCGTGATCCGTGGAACGCTCCGTGCCGGTCTCGTCCTGGGTGCGGTGTTCGCGGCCGCCCTGACGGCCGGGGTCGCCGCCGCCTGGTCCAGCTGGGGGATGGGAACGTCGCTGGGTGTGGAGCTCCTGCTCAGGATCCTCACCGTCGCCCTGGTGACGGGTACGGTGGCGCGGAGCGTGGACGGGGAGCGTCTCGCCGCCCTGGCCGGCCGGGCGGGCCTGGGGCGACTGGGCCAGGTGCTCGGCCTCGCCCTCAACACGCTGCCGCACCTGCTGGACACCCTGGACCAGGTGTGGGGGAGCCTCCGGCTGCGTTCGGGGGGGAGGCTGCGGGCGCTCGTCCGGGCTCCCCGCCTCGCCGAGGTCGTGCTGGCCCATGCCGGCCGTCTGGCGGACGAGGCGGCGGGGGCGGCGGCGCTCCGGGGCCTCGCGGTCCGGCGGAGCGCACCCGCCGGCCTCGCCCGCGGGCTCCCGGTGGTGGTGGTGACGGGTCCGGGGGGCGGGGGCAAGACCACCGCGGTGGAGGAGGCGGTGGAGCTCATCAGGAGGGGGGCCGGCGTCTCCGTTGCGGGCTTCGTCCAGCCGGGGATGTGGGGAAAGGATGGCCGGGAGGCGTTCCGGGTGCGTGATCTGGTCACCGGGGACGAGGCGATCCTGGCCCGTCGCGTGGAGCGGGGGAGGGGCGAGCACGGGACCCGGTTCGTCTTCTCCGGCGAGGGTTTCGCGCTGGCGGCCCGGGCGCTCGCGCGGGTGCAGCCGGGCGCCGTCCTGGTGGCCGACGAGCTGGGCCCCGTGGAGCTCCGGGGCGGAGGACACATGCCGGCCCTCCGGGAGGCCCTGGGCCGGCCCGGTCTCCGGGGCGCTGTGTTCTCGGTACGGCGGCACCTGGTTCCCGCGCTGCTGGCGGCCCTGGACGCGGCCGACGCCACCGTGGTGACTGTGGACGGGGCCGCCGCCCCGGCCCGGGAGATCGCCCGGCGGTTCTGTGGTGGTGGGAGCTCCCTGTAACCCCGGACTGTTCACGAGGGTTCGTGGCGAACGGTGCGAGGCACCGTTGCCGGTGGTGGTCCGACCGCACACACCACCCCACAATGGCAGAACGGCGTGGCTGGCACCTGTATTTTCCGGGAGGAGGTCCGGAGGGGCTGGTACACTGCATCGCCATGGAAGGGACGTTCCAGCCAGCCAGACGGAGGCTCCCGCCCATGCCGCCGGCGGTGAAGGTGATGCTTGCGATCAACGTCGTGGTCTTCGTCGTGTGGCTCGCCTCCGGCTCGAGCCCGGCGCTTCGCCGTTTCATGGTGCTCGACTTCCTCGTCAGCCCGGCTCACCTGGCCCATGGGCGTGTCTGGACCCTCCTGACCTCGGTGTTCTCCCACGCCAGTCTGTGGCATCTCCTGTTCAACATGGTGGTTCTGGTCAGTTTCGGCCGGATGCTCGAATGGATGATGGGGACGCGGCGGTTCATCCTGTTCTACCTGGGCGCCGGGATCTTCTCATCGCTCAGCCACTGCCTGACCTCGGCGCTGGTCCTTGGGAAACCGGAGGTCTCGGCGCTGGGTGCCTCCGGGGCGCTCTCGGCCATCCTGATCGTCTTCGCACTGAGGTTTCCCCGGGAGAAGATCCTCATCTTCGGGATCATTCCGATCCCCGCCATGGTCGGTGCCCTGGCGTTCGTCGCCCTGGACCTCTGGGGGCTGACGGCCCAGGCACACGGAGGAGGACTGCCGATCGGGCACGGAGCCCACCTGGGCGGCACATTGTTCGGGCTCCTCGTGTGGTTCGGTGGAATGAACCGCTTCCTCGGCTCCAGCCAGCCGGGTGCTCCCCCGGCTTCCTCCGGGCGCACCCAGCCGGTCTGGCACGACCGGTTCCCGCCACCGCCGCTGACGAGGTGACGGGGCCATGGGCCGATCCTTCGACACCGTGGACACGTTCCTGCCGTCTCCGACGGCCTGGCAGGAACGCGGGTTCCGGCGGATCGTCTGGCTCCTGACCACACTCGTGGTCGCGCCCACGGCGCTCCTGCTCGTCGTCGGGATCCTCCTCCTCGTACTGTGGCGCTCCCCTGCGAGCCTGACGCTGGGGATCCTCGTCATGGCGCTCGTGGTCTGTCTGGTCACGGGGTCCGTCATCGCACTGGTCCTTCTCCGCAGGGAGGCGCGTCTTTCCCGCCTCCAGACAGACTTTGTCTCCAAGGTCAGCCACGAGCTCAAGACACCGCTGACCTCGATCCTGATGTTCTCAGAGATGGTCTCGGATGAGGCGCTTCCCGACCCGGAACGGATCGTCTGCCTCCACGGTATCCACCGGGAGGCGCTCCGGCTCCGGGACCGGATCGAGCGCCTCCTCGAATGGGGGCGGATGGAGGCCGGACAGCGGGTCTTCCGCGCGGAACGGATCGATCCAGCGGCCGTCGTCTCGAAAGCAGTGGAGGAGTTCCGGCGCTCCGCCCGCGGCAGGGAGGTGCCGGTCTCCCTCGAGATCGACGGGCCGTTGCCTCAGATCGCCGGTGATCCCGCCACACTGGAGGACGCCATGCTCAACCTCCTGGAAAACGCTGCCAAGTACACGGGGGACGAGAAGCGGATCGCGGCGGGTGCCGTCCCGGACGGCCGGACCGTCCGCCTGTACGTCCGTGACAACGGCAGGGGGGTGCCGCGTCGGGAGCAGAAGCGGATCTTCCAGAAGTTCTACCGGATCGACGACCGGCTCGCCCGCGCCGTGGAGGGGACGGGCCTCGGGCTTGCCATCGTCCACCACGTGGCCGCCGGCCACCACGGTCGGGTCGAGGTGGAGAGCGAACCGGGCGCCGGATCCACGTTCACCCTCGTTCTTCCCGCTCTTTCCTCCGAGGAGGTGGTCCGGTGAGTCCGGGTCCCGTGCGAATTCTCGTGGTGGAGGACGACCCCTCGATCCTCCAGGGACTCGGGCTGGCTCTGGGCAAGGAAGGGTATGAGGTGGGAACGGCGGCGGATGGCCGGGAGGGTATGCGAATGGCGCTGGACGGCGGGTGGGCTCTGATCGTGCTGGACATCATGCTCCCGGGCCGGAACGGATACGAGATCCTCTCGGCGCTCCGTTCGGCGGGCGATGGCACTCCGGTGCTCGTCCTGACGGCGCGCTCCGCCGAGCTGGACACGATCCACGGCCTCGATCTCGGCGCGGACGACTGGGTGACGAAGCCGTTCACGTTGGGAGAGCTGCTCGCACGGATCCGGGCCCTGCTCCGCCGGAGCACCTCCGCCGTGGGCACGGTCCTGGAAACGGGGCCGTTGCGGATCGACACGGCTTCCTGCACTGTCACCCGGGAGGGTCTTCCCGTCGACCTGACGGCCTCCGAATACCATGTCCTGCTCCTCCTCGTCCGGGCCGCGGGCAGGGTCCTCTCGCGAACCCAGATCCTGGAGGCGATCCACGGGCCGGGCCACCACGGGTCGCCCCGGACGGTGGACAACTTCATCGCCCAGCTCCGGACGAAGCTGGAGGAGAACCCCTCCCGGCCCCGGCTGATCCGTACGGTGCGGGGTTTCGGGTACCGGATCGGCGAGCCCTGACACGATCCTGACACACCGTCGAAAGATCCCTGAACATCGGTTGCCACGATGCACATGGGCGGACACCTCCGTCCGGAGGCTCGGATGGCGCACAGGACCGCGGACCTTCCACTGATCATCCAGGGCGGCATGGGTGTCGCAATCTCGGACTGGCGGCTCGCGCGGGCAGTCTCCTCCCGGGGCCAGCTCGGGGTCGTCTCCGGAACCGGGCTTGTTCCGCTGCTGATCGCCCGGCTCGTCCAGGGCGACCCGGGCGGACATGTCCGGCGGGCCCTCCGGGCCTTCCCGTGCGGGGACACGGCGCGGCGGATCCTCGAACGGTACCCGGCCTCGGAAGACGTCCGTCCGGTCCAGCCCCGTCTGCCACTCTGGACGCCGGATCCGCCCCGGGAGCTCGAGGAGCTGGGCGCCGTTGCCGCGTTCGTGGAGGTCTGGCTGGCAAGGGAGGGCCACGGGGGGGCCGTGGGGATCAACCTGCTGGAGAAGATCCAGATGCCCCTGATGGCAACCCTCTACGGAGCGATGCTGGCTGGCGTGGATGTTGTCATTGTCGGCGCGGGGATCCCCACCCAGGTTCCCGCGATCCTCGACACCTTCTGCCGCCACCTCCCCGCCCGGTACCGTCTCGACCTCCACGGAACCGGGGACGACCGGGAGCTCACCATCGAGTTCGATCCCCGCCGGGTCTTCCCCGGCATCGCCGAGCATGTCGGCTCGCTTCGCCGGCCACGGTTCCTGCCCATCGTTGCCTCCGTGGTCCTCGCGAAGGCGATGTTGCGGCGTGCACCGGGAGGAGTCCAGGGATTCGTCGTGGAAGGTCCCGTCGCGGGAGGACACAATGCCCCGCCCCGCGGCTCCCTGACGCTGGACGAGCAGGGGGAACCCGTGTACGGCCCCCGGGACGAGGTTGACCTGGCGGCGATGGCGAGGCTCGGGCTGCCGTTCTGGCTCGCAGGGGGGTACGACACCGCCGAGGCCCTCCGGAGGGCACTGGACGCGGGTGCCGCAGGAATCCAGATGGGGACGGCCTTCGCGTTCTGTGAAGAGTCGGGAATGGACCCCCGGATCAGGCGCCAGGTTCTCGAGGCCGTCCTGGCCGGAACCATCCGGGTCCGGACCGATCCGGTGGTCTCGCCGACCGGGTTTCCGTTCAAGGTCGCCGAGGTGGCGGGTACCCTGTCCGAGTCCGGCGTCCACTCCGTCCGCCAGCGGGTCTGCGATCTGGGGATGCTGCGCCAGGCCCACCGTCTCCCGGATGGACGGTTCGTCTGGCGCTGTTCGGCCGAGCCCGTGGAGACGTTCGTCGCGAAGGGGGGACGCAGGGAGGACGCGGAACCCGCCGTCTGCCTCTGCAATGCCCTGGCCGCCACGGCCGGCTTCCCACAGGTGCGTCCCGGCGGTATCCTCGAGCCGGCGATCGTCACGTCGGGCGACGGACTGCCCCGTCTCACCCGTTTCCTCCAGGATGGCAGAACCACGTACACCGTCCAGGATGTCCTGGACGCGATCCTCCAGGAATCCTCCTGGCCGGTCGCTCCCACCGCATCCCGCCGCCGCACTCCGGTGCCGCCAGCCGCCGAGTCCCTTCAGAATCCCGGATCGGCGGCCTCGTCCTCCGCGCCCGGCTCCCCGCCGTCGCCCTTCCGCCCGCGGACCCGCTCCACGGCGGCGTCCAGCACGGAGTAGACGGCCGGCACCACGAAGAGCGTCAGGATGGTGGAGGTGGTCATGCCGCCGGCGGTGGCGATGGCCATGGGGGCCCGGGCCTCGGAACCCTCGCCCAGGGCCAGCGCCACGGGGAGCACGCCGAAGATCATGGACACCGCGGTCATCAGGATGGGCCGGAGCCGGATGGGGCAGGCCTCCATGAGCGCGGCGTGGCGGTCGAGACCCTGGTCGCGCCGCTGGATGGTGAGGTCCACCAGCAGGATGGAGTTCTTGGTCACCAGGCCGAAGAGCAGGATGATCCCGATCATGGACATGATGTTGAAGGTGTTGCCCGTGAGGTAGAGGGCCACCAGGGCGCCCACGGCCGCGGGGGGCAGGGCGAACATGATGGTGAAGGGGTGGATGAAGGAGTCGAACTGGCTGGCCAGCGCCATGTAGACGATGAGCACGGCCAGGCCCAGGGCAAAGAGCAGGGAGTTCATGGACTCGGCGAACTCCTCGGCCTGGCCAGCGGGCCTGGCGTGGTAGCCCTGGGGCAGCTCCTCGTCCAGGATCTTCTGGAGCTCCTCCAGGGCGCGGTTGAGGGGGATGCCGGGGAGGTTCGCCGTCAGCAGCAGGCTCCGCTCCCGGTCGGTCCGGTTGATGTTGATGGGGCCATAGCCCGGCCTGATGTGGACCACCGAGTCCAGGCGGACCATCTCGCCGGAGGGGGTCCGGACCTGGAGCGCGCCGATGTCCCGCGGGATCCTCGCCTGCCAGGGCACCACCTTGATCCGCACGTCGTAGCGCTTGCCGTCCGAGGTGAAGGAGCCCACCTTGCGTCCCGCGATGAGGGAGTAGACCGTGTCGAAGAGTGTGGCCGCGTCGAGCCCCAGGTCGTGGGCCCGCTCCCGGTCCACGGTGATGTGGAGCTGCGGCTGCTCCAGGTCCAGGTTCGTGTCCACGTCCACCACGCCGGGCACCTCGCCGAAGCGCTCGGCAACCCGGCGGCCCACGCGATCCAGCTCGTGGATGTCCGGGCCGGTGATGGTGTAGGACATGTCCCAGTCCCCGCCCTCGCTGGTGTTGTAGAAGGAGAACTGGATCACCCGGGAGGTGAGGCCCTCGATCCCGGCCAGCTGCTTCCGGACCCGGTCCACCACCTCGGACTGTTCGGCCTTGCGGTGGCGCGGCCTGACCATGCGGGCGAAGATCACGCCGCTGTTCACCAGCCCGCGCTCCTCGATGTCGATGGCCCCGAAGGCCGAGCGGATCTCGGGCTGGGAGAGCACCACGCGCTCCGCCTGCTGGAGCAGCCGCTCCATGGCCTGCAGGGAGGTGCCCACGGGGGCCTCCAGGCTCACCATGAACATGGACATGTCCTCGGAGGGGGCGAACTCGGCGCCCATGAGGGGCACCAGTGCCACGCTGGCCAGGAGCAGGATCCCTGCGAGGAGGAGCGTGAGCCCCCTGTGGCGGAGGGAGACGGCCAGGGCCCGGGAGTAGGCCGACTCCAGGCGCTGGAAGCCTCGCTCCAGGAATTCGTAGAGGCGTCCGTGCCTGGGCTGGACGCGCAGCATCCTCGAGCAGAGCATGGGGGTCAGCGTCAGGGCCACGAAGAGCGAGATGAGGATGGCCACGGCCACGGAGAGGCCGAACTCGTAGAGGAACTGGCCGATGAGCCCCTTCATGTAGGCCACCGGGATGAACACCGCGGCGATGGAGAAGGTGGCCGCCATGGCTGCCAGCGCGATCTCGCGCGTGCCGTTGTGGGCCGCCTCCAGCGGGTCCTCGCCCTCCTCCTGGTGCCGGAAGATGTTCTCGAGCACCACGATGGCGTCATCGATCACCACGCCCACCGAGAGCGCCAGCGCCAGGGTGGTCAGGTTGTTCAGCGAGAAGCCCATCACCTGCATGAAGCCGAAGGTGGCGATGAGCGAGGTGGGGATGGCCAGGGAGACGATGAAGGTGGAGCGCCAGGACCTCAGGAAGACGAAGACCACCAGGATGGCCAGGATGGCGCCGTAGACGATGTCCACCTGGACGTTCTCGATGGACTTCTCCACGTACTCCGCGGCGTCGAAGGCGATGTCGTAGCCCACGCCGGGGGGGAACTCCTTCTCCAGCTCCGCCATGCGCTCCCGGACCGCGCGGGAGACCTCCACCAGGTTGGCGCCCGAGCGGGGGGCGATGCCGAGGCCCAGGGAGGGCCGCAGGTTGAAGTGCCCGACGCTCCGCTCGTCCCCCATGCCGTCCTCGGCGAAGCCCACGTCGGCCAGGCGGATGGGGTGGCCGTCCACGGTGGCGATGATCATCCGGTTGAAGGCCTCCACGGAGCCGAAGAGGCCCATGTTCCGGACGGCCAGCTCCTCCACCGGCCCCTCGATGAATCCGCCGGGAAGCTCCAGGTTCTCCCGGCCCAGGGCACCCACCACGTCCTGCACGGTGAGCCCGTGCGCGGCGAGCCTGTCCCGGTCGATCCAGATGCGGATCATGCGCTCCCGGAAGCCGCCCATGAAGACGTTGCCCACGCCGGGCACCGACTGGAGGCGGGGCCTGACCACGCGGTCGGCGTAGTCGGAGAGGGAGCGCTTGTCGAGGCCGGACAGCGCGATCCAGAGCATGGGCTGGCTGTTGATGTCCAGCTTCTGGATGACGGGGGGCTCGGCGTCCAGGGGCAGGTTCCCCACCGCGCCGGAGACCTTGTCCCGCACGTCCTGGGCGGCCGTGTCGATGTCCCGCTCGAGCACGAAGGTGATCCGCACCTGGGAGATGCCCTGGCCCGAGTAGGAGCTGATGTGCTTGATCCCCTCGATGGTGTTCACGGCCGACTCGATCACGTCGGTGACGTCGGAGTCCATGACCTCGGGCGAGGCGCCGGGCAGCACCGTCGTCACGGTGACCACGGGGATGTCCAGGGAGGGGAGCAGGTTGACCGGCAGGCTCAGATACCCCAGCACCCCGAAGACCACCAGGGCCACCATGAGCATCACGGTGAAGACCGGGCGGCGGATGGCGATGTCGTGGAGGTTCATGACTCGACCTTCACCGGGATGCCGCGGGTGAGGCCGGCCAGTTTCTCGATGACCAGGTCGCCGGGCTCCAGGCCGTCAACGATCTCCACCATCCCCTTCTGGCGGCGGCCGGTCTGGACCTTCCGGACCACGACCCTCCCGTCCTCCACCATCATGACCTCGGGCATGTCCGCGGCCGCAACGGCGGTCCTGGGAAGCCACAGCGAGCGGATGGTGCGGGGGGCCTCGAGCCGCACGGTGGCGAACATCCCCGGTCTCAGGACACCATCCCGGTTGGGGGTGACCCCCACCACCTCGAAGGAGCGGGAGCGGCCCTCCACCACGGGCGAGACGCTGAAGAGGGTGGCCGTGCGCGGGCCGTCCTCGCCGGCCACGGTGAAGGTGAAGCGCTCGAGACCGGCGAGCTTCCTGACCCAGCGCTCGGGGACCCGGAACGCCACCTTGATCCGCTCTCCCGTGGAGAGCCGGACAACCGGCGACCCCACGTCCGCCCATTCGCCCGGGTCCACCAGGCGGGCGGCCACCTTGCCCCGGGCCGGGGCGCGCACGACGCTGCGGTCGTGGTTGCGCCGGGCCAGCTCGTGGGCTGCCCGGGCCCGTTTCACCCGGGCAACGGCCAGGTCGTACCGGGCCTGGACCCTGTCGAAGACGGCCTGGGAGATGGTCCTGTCGCTGAGCAGGTCCTTCTTGCGGGCCAGCTCCTTCTCCGCCAGGGCCAGGTCGGCCACGGCGGCTCCCAGGTCGGCCTCCGCCTGGTCCAGGCGCACCCTCCAGGTCTTCCGGTCGATCCAGGCCAGGGCGTCACCCTTCGTGACGGTGTCGCCCACGTCCACGAGGACCCTGTCCACGCTGCCGCTCACCTCGGCGGGGACCACCACGAGCTCGTCGGAGCGCAGCTCGCCCACCAGCTCCAGAGTGGGCCGCTCCTCCCGGACCTCCGGCTGGATGAGGGTCACGGGCCGGGGTGCCAGGGCCTCCTCCCGGACCTTCTTCGCCACTTCGGGGGTGTCCGTGCCGCCGCCTCCATGACAGCCGGCGAGTCCGGCGGCGAGGGTCAGTGAAACGAGGGTGGGCAGGGTGCGTCGCATCACGGTGTGCTCCTCGGGGTCTCGGTCCCGGTGGAATCCGGGATGGGCTCGTTCAGCTCGCCCGGCAGGGTCACGCCGGGCACGGGGGTCAGGCCCACCGCATGACGGAGGGCGATGGCGGCGAGCTCGCGGCTCCAGTGGGCGATGATGGCGGAGATCCTCGCATCGGTCAGCTCGGAGGTGGCGGCCAGGAGATCGGTGGTGGTGGCCTCGCCGGCAGCGTAGGCCTCCTCCACCTGCCGGTGGGCCTCCCGGGCGGCCTGTTTCCGGGTCTCGGCCGCCTCCAGTGCCGCCACCGCCGTACGGTAGGTGATGGCGGCCCGGTCGGCCTGGTCCCTGATGACGCGGGCCATGCTGCTGCGCAGCACCTCCACCATCACCTGGTCCTCCCTGGCCCTGGCCACGCGGGCGGCGGTGACGCCCCCGTCGTAGATGGGGACGCGGAGGTTGAAGGACAGGGAGAGCCAGTTCCGGGAGGGGAAGTCGGCCCGCTGGCCGAAGTACTGGAGGTTGGCGTCCAGCTCGGGGAGCCACGCCCCCTTCTCCACCTTGATCATGAGGCCGGCGGCCTCGAGGTCCGTGTCCAGCGCCAGCATCTCCGGCCGCTGCTGCAGGGCGATCCGTTCGAGCTCGGTGGGCTCACCCTCCGGTGCGGGAACGGGGGGCGGGGGGTCCAGGCGGTCGATGGCGGGGACGCCGGCCAGGCGGGCCAGGCGCCGCTCGGCCAGCTCGGCCTCGCCCTCGGACACCACCATGGCCTGCCGGGCCGCTGCGAGCTCGGCCGTCCACCGGGCCACGTCCGCGGAGGTCACCTCGCCCACCTCGAAGCGGCGCCGGGCCACCCTGAGCTGCTCCTTCACCTGCTTCTCCATGGCCATCCTCACCTCGAGACCCTGCCGGGCGGCGATGGTGTCGAAGAAGGCCTGGCTCACCTGGAGGGTGAGGTCGAAGGCCGTGGAGAGCCGCTGGATCTTCGCCGAGGTCTCGCGGAGCTTCGCCACGTTCTTCGCCCTCCAGGGGCGCAGCCCGTAGAAGAGCGTCTGGCTGACGTTGGCGCTGTAGTTCCAGTCCGAGAGGGGCTGGATGACGAAGGACTCGCCCTCGCCCAGGGAGAACTTCACCTCGTTCTGGTAGCGCGTGAAGCGGCCGTTGAGGTCCACGTGGGGCAGCAAGGCCGATCCGGCGAGCTTCACGTCCGCGTGGGCCCGGCGGACGGAGCTCTCGGCACCCACCATCTTCTCGTGGGTCGCCAGGGCGGAGAGCACGAGATCGGGGAGGGTGGAGGGGGCCTCCTGGGCCGTGGCCGGGACCGCCGGCACGCCTGCGGACAGGGCCAGGATCGTCGCCAGGAGCACGGTGTGTCGCTGTGGCATGGAGCTCCTCCTCGGACAGTGGGCCACGGTGGATGCCCGGGCCGGTCTCGTCATCATCGGGATGTCCCTCCGCGGAGCCCGGTGCACAGGACCTGGAGGAAGTGGAGGAAGGCCTCGCGGCCCCCCGGGAGGTCCGGCGTACGGTCCAGGAAATGGTGGAATCCCGGCCCGTCCATGGCCGCCACGATGAAGAGGGCCGCCTTCTCCGGGTCGAAGTGCCGGCCGGGCTCTTCCCCGGTGCGCTTCCACCCCTCGCGAGAGTCCGGCGGCACCGATGATGAGACGATTCCGGACAACTGTCATCATCCGGGGAGGATAGCAGACCACCGGTACAGTTTCTGGTTGGTCCGTGTGCTTTCCCGATACATCGAAGACAGGACGGGAATCATCCAGCCTGTCTGGCTGGCTGGTGTGAATGTTCGGACGCTCCAGGGGTGGGGTCAGAAGTGTTGTCTCCTGAACTGGCACGTCTCCTCTTCGTGTATCGAATGTCCTCGCCCGAGATCGTTGCGTTGTCTCCAACATTCCTGGGTACATGGAGATGCGATGGCATCGACGTCTACCGTGCCCCGAGGCCGGAGGTCCGTCCACGCCATGGAGGCCGATTCCTGGAGCGCGGACCTCCGTCCGCAGGGGCCATCATCCGTCCCTGTCCTCCTGCGACCCGGGAGAATGCGGGCTTGCGCCCAAGCTCCATGGGTCCCGGCCCGGGACGGTGAACGGCGCAACGGTCTCATGTTAGCCGCTTGCATACTAAGGCGAAGGAAAGCATCCCGACACAGACGACTGGCAATCTCAAGACTGCCGGGGCGTTCTTGCACCGATGACTGGCCATTGGAGCCCTGGTGGCTCGGTCTGGTGCGTTTCGTTCCCCTTGGTAACTCTCTGAGGGTCATGCCTTCCGGCTTGGCTTGAAATCGAACGTACATCCAGAATTTTTCTATCTTCTTCTAGATCCAATAGATCCGTGTAATCCGTGGTTCATTCTCCGGGGTGGGTGGGGGCCGATACCGCAGGAATCCACCTCGATCCAGGAGTTTTGCAACAGGCTCATGTTCTTGAAATGTTCCGTGAATCTGAGATTGTGGTATGATCCAGCCCAACTAGCGGATTCCCCACGGAGGTTCCTCACGGGCGAGACATTCCAGGTGCTGATCGGCGGCCTCACTGTCAGTGTGGGCCCGTCGCCGGGAGGCCGTCGACCCTGAGCGGGAAGGAGGCAACAGCTCATGGCGAGAACATGCCGCGCGAATCCTCCGAACGGGCCCCTGTTGGCACTTGAACGCATGGGACCAGAGGAACCTTTCGAAGAGGTTCTCGACTCGTGCTCCGAACTGCTCAGGGGCATGGCACGAGGAGTCCAGGGTCGGCCGAAAGGGGTCCACCTTGCTTCTCTCCTCCGCACACTGACGGTACGGTACGCGCGGTACGTCCGGGAGACATTCGGTACCCGCCTGTCGCCGGGGCTTGGCAGGGTTCTCGGTACGGGAGAAGGGACGGGGGGGCGCTCCGAGGGACGACAGAAGGGGAAACGGAGGGAGGAGGCGAGACAGCAGGCCAGGTTCCTGGGACAGGTTGTCGGGCTCGCCTTCCTGTTGCGGGAGGGAGACGGCTCTCGGCCCCATGTGAAGACCGGAAATCGTCCCCCGGATCGTCCATCTCTCGTGCCGGTCGATAGTGGTCAATCAATTCCCCGGATCCAGCCGGACGGAATCACCTCCCCGTGGGCTGCTCTGTGGATCCGGCTTGCCGTCATCGACCTGATCGGTTGCGGACCGTTTCTGGACAATATCCTCAAGAGGAGGGCATTTCGTGAGGGGTTCCGGAGCATGGTGCCGAGAAAGGCGTGGTCCAGGCTCTCCCGGGCCATCAAAGAGTCGGATGACGCATCCTCTCTTGCGACCGTCGTGAGGTCTACCGTCGCCACACTCCAGGATGACCTCTTTCCATCCCATGGTGACACCGGGGAGGCGTGGCTCCCCGGTCTTCCCATTCCTCCCTGGGAAATGGGAGAGGATGCTCCCCAGGCCTGGCTCGAGAAGCTGAGCACCGCATGGCTCTACATTCTCGTGGCGCTCGACGTGGAGCTCCTGCGATACCGGCACATCCGTGAGACCGTGCAACCAGGCAATCGACAGCCAGGCGATCACGATCCCGGATCCCGGGAACACGATGGGGTGGTCCACAGAGAGCTCATGAGACTCTGGGACCTCACCGCGAGGACCTTCCGGGGCTGGATGTGGGCCAGGAAGAACGGGATTGCCGGTGCCTCCACCGGTTTCCGGGTCGCCCTGATGCGGGAAGTCCTGGCAGGTCGGCCACCCTCGAACGGAACCTCGATCTTCAGAGGTGGAACCGGTACCGCAAACCATCGTTGCTTCCATCTCTCCATCGATTCTCTCTGGCTCCAGATGTACCTCGTGGAATCGATCACGCGCAACATGGATCTCGTCGAGATCATCCGGGACCACTTTCCGGATCGCCATCTCGCCGTGGTCTTCCTCCGGCGCTTTGCCGCGCTGGGTGCTCACCTGCTCTGGTCCTTGCTGCGAGAGGAGGAGTCGGGTGGCGACCTTCCCCTGCCCGAGCTTCCCCGCGCAATCTCCGGCACCACCGAGGGCGGTGATGGGGAACGGAACAGGCCGGGAGCGAGGTCCGTTCATGCACCTTCCCCGGGCGCCGGGCGGGCATCATCGGGCCAGCTGGTCTTCGGGCGGGGTGTCGCTCCCGTGGGTATCGAGGAGTACACCGACGCGCTGATCGAGATGGTGGATGTGTACACCCACAACATCATCGAGCTCCCCTTCGAGATCCACGTGGGACGCTTTCTTCGCTGGTTCCTCGAATCCCAGGGACCCCTCTACCTGCTCAAGCCCCACTACCGCGACCATCTCTACCACGTGATCGATGTGTTCCTCCTGGGTGATTTCCTCCTCGGGTGTCGCCTCGGACGGGAACGGAGCCGCGTCCGTGATGTCCTGGAAACCCTGCTGGAGCGTGCGGCGGTCGGGGCAGACGGAAACGGGAAGGATGAGACAGCCACGGTGACGTTTCCCGATCTCAGGAAGAACTGGTGCGTGGCGGGGCTCTTCCACGACATGGGCTATCCCATGCTCCTCCACCGCGAGCTGGCGGGGAAGGAGCCCGAATCGCTTGTCGGAGAGACGCTCCAGCAGTTCGTCCGCCAGATCCGCAACGCCTTCCAGGGAAAGGCGGAAGAGCTCGAACAGAGGATCCGTGAGGCGTTCTCGGAGCTCCACGAGAACGAAGCCGGTGCGGCCACCGACCACGGCGTGCTCAGTGCCCTGATGGTCCGGGACCACATGCGGCGGATCCAGTGGCCGGCCTCGGAACGGCGTCTGGTGGAGGAGTTCGAGCCTGCCCTGACGGCCATCTACCTCCACAACCTCCAGAACCGCGTGGTTCGCATCCAGGACGCACCGCTGACCTACCTTCTGGCCTTCTGCGACGAGGTCCAGGACTGGGGCCGGCGAAAGGTGGCGCCGGACGGCGTCTCGCGGGACGTCACGTGGGCGATCACGGACCCGGCCAACTGGCAGCTGCGTTCGGTGCCGGTCCTGGGGGACCTCCGGCTCGTCGTGGAGGGGGTCTCCGGACACGACGTGGTGCTGCCCGGTCCGGCCGGCGAGACGGTGCCCTCCCCAGGCCGTCGGGGGGACGGAGTGGGTGCCGGCGAGCATGATGTGGTCATCGAGATGTACCAGGTGTACCGGCCCACCAGCACGGAGCTTCTCAACCCGCTCTTCCTGTGGATCTCCAAGGCCCAGAACCTCGAGCGTCTTGACGCCCGCGATGCTCCGTGGCGGCCCCGTCTGGTCCTCGTGACCGCCGTACCGAGGCACCTCCAGCGCATGGAGCTGACCTACCTCGAGCTGCTCTCGAGGATCAGCGGCCGGGCCGAGGAGCTCAACCTGCAACGCTTCGTCCACCACCTGATCCGTCTCCGGCGGGAGACCCAGGAGGCGTGGCGGCGGGGTGCCACCCGGGGAGCGACGCCGCCGGTCTCTCCTGCGCTGGGGGGGCTCGATGGCCACGAGTGGGACTGGGTGGTGCTCGACCAGCGCCGGCTCGCCGAGGATCTTCCGCTCCGGAGCTTCGGCACCACCGCCGGTGCCCGGCGCCTCCTCGAGGTCGAACAGCAGGTCATCCGGGAGGCCACGGAGCGGTACCGTTACCAGGCGCGAAGCCTGTGGCCCCTGGCCACCAGGAAGGCGTGAGGATGAGCGAGGCGTTGCGACCGCCCTGGTGGGAGGAGGCCGGCAGGCTCGAGCCGCTCGTGGTGGAGATCTCCGGGCAGGAGATCCGGTCCCTGGCCGAGGAGCTTGCACTGCTGACGGGACTGGAGAGTGTCGTCTTCTCTGTCCGGGAGAGATCACGGAATGTCGCCTGGGGGTTCGAGCTTCACGTTCCGGAACATGCCGTTGCTGTTGCCCCGGGCCGGGGCGAGGCGCAACGCGAGCGGGAGCGCGGCTGGAAGAACGTGCACCTGGGGCTCCTGCGCGGGGTCCGTGTGGACGGGCCGGTCCAGGTTCCCGGCATGGCCGAGGGAGCGGAACCTCTCTGGCTGGCCAGGTTCGAGCTGGACGGCACGGAGCTTCTGCGGTGCGGCGTGGTGGCGCCTGAGGATCCGGGAGACCTCCTGCGAAGGACGGGGACGCAGCTGCTCGGGCGTCGCCTGGAGACTCTGGTGTGGGACCGCATCGAGACGGTCTGGCAGAAACGGCTCCGAGACAATCCTGAAGCCGAAGCCGATGGTGCGGAAACCACGCCCGGGCACGAGGAGGACCGGAACGACCTCGAGCTCCGTCGCCGCCTCGACCACCTGGCCCGGGAGACGGCACGCCTGCTGGGCTGTGACGGTGCCGGTCTCTTCACATGGCGCGAGGCCCGGAGCGGCTACGTCCTGGACGGGTACTTCGGGCCCGAGATGGAGGAGCGATACGGATCCGCCGTGGACGCTCCCCAAGGCGTTTCGAGCTGGTGGTTCCACGCGGCGGGCGATCCTTCGCTGGTCCGTTCTGCCGGGGGCATCGACGGTCACGGTGAGGGGGAGCCGGTCGTGCTGTGGCGCCGGGACGAGGCGGGAGACCCACGGCCCAACCCGGCAGCCGTCCGGGAGTTCGACACGCGCCATTCCGAGACGCCCCTCGCGGCGGCCATCGTGGCCCGATTGAACCTCGAGAAGGAGCCGCTTCGGCCGGTGCTCATGGTCTTCGGGACCGGGGGATCCGCCTGGAGCCGGTGGACGGGACGGCTCCACGAGGCATGGCGGCTCCGGGATGGGGAGCACCGGATGGAGCTCGGGACGATCGAACGGGTCCACGCCTCCATGCTCGACCGGTTCGAGGACGAGCTGGCCCGGATCCTGGCCGAACGCCAGGACCGGCAGCGATGGCGGGTGATCCGGACGGGCGCTGCCTGGCGGGTGGAGAATGCCTCTCCCGAGGAGGAGGGACGCGAGATCCTTTGCGGCATCCGGGACCTTGCAGGTGCCTGGTCGGGCACGCTGTGGGCCCTCCACGAGGGCCGGCGCAGGGCTCTGGCACTCCTTCACCCGCTGGGTGATCCGCACGGGAGCTTCAAGTGGCACGTGCCGCCAGAAACCAGTGGCCTCGAATGGATCCTGGAGAGGGTGAAGGAATCGGGTCGCCGGATCGGATTCACCCGCTTCGAGTACCGTGACCGGGGGTGGCAGAAGCGCTTCGAGGGCGATACCGAGTGGAGCGATGCCGCCGCGAACACCGTGCGTTGGCTGGATGAGCACGCCGTGTCGGCTGCCGGGGGGGAGAGGGAGGGGTCCGGGGGTACGACCGGTCCGGGTGGGGAACGGGCAAGGGTCCCCGTGACCATCGGCTGTGCCGCCCTGGAGCGTGGTGGACAGCGGGTGGGGGCCCTGACCCTGGCCTGGCGCCATCCTCCTCTCGATCGTGAGGAGCTGGATGGGTTGCTTCAGCCGGTCCTCGATGCGGTGGGGGCCTCGATCGGTCTCCTCGTGGCGCTCGAGGAGGAGCGGAAACATGCGGCACGTGAACGAGAGCTCGACAATAAGATCAACACCGTCTTCCAGAAATGGTTGAGCGATGTCCGGAACGGCAGGGTGAAAGGTGCGCTCGCCCGTGCTCCCGAATCGTTCATGACTGCCGCCGCCAAGGCGCTGTCAGAGGCTGCGGATCGCAGCCTTCACTTCTGCCGCTACGAGCGCTGGAACCACGATGACGTGGAGCGTGGCGGTCCGAGGGACCCGGTGGTGCGATGCCTTGCGCCAGTGGGGGATACCGAGCCGATCGATCTGGACACGAAGCTGGTCGATGATCTCGTGAAGGCGGCCGCCGATGCCGTGGAGGGCGAGGTTCCCGAGCCGCTTGATATCGAGATCAACACCGGTGAGGAAGATGGGACCCCGGATGAATCCCGAGAGGGATCAGCTCCCATCCTGGCGATGGCCTTCCCCGCCGTGGTGGGTGGCCGGATCAGTGGATTTCTCGCCGTGGAGGGAGACCCTGACGATCTCTTCCGGGAGGTCTCCACCTGGCAGAGCGTGGCGCTGACCCTGGGCCACACGGCAGACCTGATCCGGCGCAACGTCTACAGGATGCTCGACCGCGACGTCGCCCCGCAGATCTTCCGCGCCCTCCAGAGAGCCGCGAGCTCACGCCGGAAGGTGGGCGTGGTGGCCCGTGAGCTGGCTGCCGGGGCGAGAGAGGTCCTGGACGCCCGGTGGACCGCGGTCCTCATGCCCGCGGTCTCGGGCCGTGTCCGGTCCCGGGCGGTCAGCGGAGCTCCGACGGGGGAGCCCGTGGAGGCGAGCCGGAGCTGGGGTCCCCTCGAGCTCACTTCGAGTCGGGAACAGAACTGGTGCTGTGCCTTCGACCCGGCACGTCCTGGAAAGGGAGGGCCCAGGATTCCCGGGCCACCCTCCGGTCCGACCGCCGGGCTCGTGGCGCCCCTCCGGTCGCCCGGAGGGCTCCACGGCTGGCTGCTGGCCGTGGCGGAACATTCATGGAGCCTCGATGCCGCCCGGATCCTCGAGGCGCTGACCCTCCGTGCAGCACCCCTTCTTGCTCACACCCTCGAGATGGACCGGCTGTTCATCGCGCTGGCCAGCACCCAGCACGCCACGCGCTCGGCCTGGCAGCAGGCCCACGGAGGGCTGGACAGGCTCGAACTCCGGCTCGAACACCTCCGGGCGGTGGATGGAGACATGCAGTCGGCGCTCGCCATGCTCGACGAGGGGCTGGATCGCGCGGGGGCCCGGATGGCCTCGGCGCTCTACCTCGCCACGGCCGGTGAGACGGAGGCGTCGGGTGGGCGGGGGACCGCCCCGTCGTTCAATCAGCTCCTCCGTGACGTGGCCCGGATGTACCGGATCATGGCGGAGGACCGGGACACGACGATCGAGCTGGAGGTGGATCCCGGGTACATCCCGGTTCCCGGCGATCCCCTGCTCGTGCAGCTGATCGTGGAGAATCTTGTGGAGAACGCCATCAAGTACGCCCGTCGGGAGGGCAGGGTGTGGGCCCGGCTGAGGCGGCGTGCAAGCCATGCCGTTCTCGAGGTCGGGGACGAGGGGCAGGCCTTCCCGCCCGAAACCTGGGAGCGTTACCTCGAGCCGTTCGCCCGGATCGACGCCGGCCAGGGCGGCTTCGGTGTGGGGCTCTGGGTCGCGGCCGACTGCTGCCGCCGCCTGGGGGCCACCCTGGAGGCTCCCGTCTCGGAGGAGATGCCGGAAGGTTTCCACCGGGTCGTGATGACCGTGCATTTCATCTTGGGGAGGTGATGGCCATGGCACAGCGCAACGGGCGTACGAGAGTCAGGGTAGGTGTTCTCGAGGACGAACGGAGTAATGCGCGCGTGTGGCTTCGCTGGCTTGACGGGGAACGGGGCTGGGCGGAGCCCGAAGACACAAACTTCACGACCCTGGCCGAGGCCGTGGACTGGATCGGGAGCCAGCCTGATGCCAGCTGGCTGCTGACCGTCGATCTCGATCTCGGGGAGGGTGGGGTTCCTGACGAACTCGAGAATACCCGGGAGGCTCTGGAATCCGAGGACCCCCTGCTTGCCCGGCTGGAAGGTGCCGTGCTGCTCCGATGGCTGCAAGAGTCGGACCTTCTCGGCCACGTCTTGGTGGTGACGGGCATCGCCTACGGCTCCCTCCAGGAGTGGCTGGATACCCTTGGCGTCTCGTACAGGATGAAGCCCGTCCGGGCGCGGCACATCGTCCAGGCCCTCCGGGAGCTCTGGAGCGGCCTGCATCGGGAGGGGTGAGATGACGCACGGACCCGGACTCTGGCTTTCCAGGAATCAGCTCACGCTCCTTGCCGCCGACCTTGGGGATGTCCGGACACTCGAGGAGTTCATCGACAGGACTGCCGACTGGGCGAGGGATGAGGTCGCCGTGGGGGATCCGTGGGCCGTCTGGATGGACGCGTACCCTCCCCAGGCCGGAGACGGCGAGGACAGCGAGCCCGAGGTGCTTCACTGGCGCGCTGGCGCTCCACTCGAATCGAGATCGGATTGGAAGGGAGCTATCGATTGCTTGCGGGAGCAGCGTCCCACAGGCGTGGTCGTTGAGAGCCCCACAACGTTCGGGATGACGGGCCACGCTCCCAGCCAGGTTGCCCTGGTTTCGGTCGGCTGGCCTTCCGGAGACGGGTGGCCCCGGCTGGCGGTCCGTCTCATCCTGCCCCTGGCACTCCGGAACGAGACGGGAACATTGCTCGTCAGCCTGGTTTCTCAGGCACTCCGGCGTGTTTCGAGGCACCTTCGCCACAGGGCGATGAACATGATCATCACCGACAGGTATTCTCGAGATGCGTTTGAAGACCAGATCCGGCTGGTTGCCAAGAGCGCCAGGGACGCCCTGCTCCTCGATCCGGAGCTGTTCACCCGTGGCCTGGAGACGCTGACACTGCACCTGGATTCCTACCTCCGGGAGACCTTCGGTGATGCCGCGGACGAGGTGTTCCTCGAGCGCCTTCGCCGGAGCCGGGAGATCATCGAGTGCTGCACGGACCCAGGGGAGGTCCGGAACGAGTACCCGCTCGTCGCCCGGACCCTGAGGGTGTGGGCGGATCTCCTGCACCTTCGAGGCCTGATGATCGTTCCCCGGGGCGGGGACGGGACCTCCCGGCCGGAATGGATGAACATCATCCCCGGACCGTTTGGCCGTCTGCTTCCGAAGTCCGCCCTCCCCTGGCGCGACCTCTTCGGGGAGCTGCTTCTTGTCCACTGGATCGGAAACTTCGAGGCGGCCGCTCTCGCGCTGGGGCATCCCTGGTTCTCCGGTCGGCTGAAGAGACTCGGATGGTGGAAGGATCGAGATCTGAAGCCCGAGAAACCGGAAGATTTTGCCAATCTTGTCGTCCGACTTCTTGCCAGAGCAACGTTTCCCCATAATCCCCCGCCGGAGCTGCCGTTCGGGGCGCCAGAAGACGCCTCCGAGGATCCCCAAGACGAGGTGCTCAAGTTCTGGCGTGACGCCATGCCGGGCCCAGGAACGCACGACGAGCTCCGATTCCTCCTCGGCCGGTGGATGATGGTGCAGCAGCTGGTGGAGCTCCAGCTGGTTGACGTCAACCACAGGGCGCTGGAGAGAATGGGGAATGAGGCGACGGTCTTGCGACGCGCCCTCGATCTGCTCTGGGAGCGGTCCGAGGCGTTCTTCCTCCGCTGGATGCTCTTCCATCGGCAGTGGAGCACGCCTGGTGGCGTCGACAGGAAGCACCGCGACGATGCGCGGAAACAGGCCGGGGCATGGCTCGATGGAGAGCCCGGGCCGCCGGAGCCGCCCGAGGACGGGAGCCCGGGCCTCGTGCTCCACGTGGACTCGCTGTGGACCAACCTGTACCTGCTGCACCGGATCTTCCGGCACTTCAGGCCCGACGACGGCCCGGAGAGACGCTGGCGGCAGCTCGCGGCGGCATTCCCGGCAGAAGCTGCTCTCAGGACCTTCCTGCGGCACCTCTGCCGCGTGACCGTCTTCGTGCTCTGGCAGATCCTGCGGCAGGAGCGGAACCCCGAACGCTTCTGCCTGGTCCCGCCTTCCGTGGACCACGAGCCTCCTCGCGAGGAAAAGACGCCGGCACGCCCCTCTCCGGGCGACGCCCGTGGTGCCGCCGGAGATGGAGCTGGCGAGGACCGACGGACCGAGGCGGCATCGTTCGAGGAGAACGGACGGCGCGAGAATCCTCCCTGGGAGCTCTCGCCGTTCCACCAGCCGGTGGGGGCCGAACGTTATGCCCGCTCGCTCGTGCACCTGATGGATGTGTTCGGTCACGAGGTGCTCCACGTGGAGCGCGAGGTGGACATCGCGGGCTACATGGAGCGCATCATCGAGTCCGAGCTCCTTCTCCACGCGGTGTCGGACTACTACCGCGACCACCTCTTCCACCTGGTGGATCTCTGCCTGCTGGGTGACTTCCTGCTGACCTCCCGCTCCTCCACGCGGCGGGGGCATCTCTTCCGGATCCTGATGCCCCCGCCCGAGGGCAATTCCGCATCCGGCGCCCGCTTCCACATCGACGAGGTCCGGCGCCAGTGGTTCGTGGCGGCGGTCTTCCACGACGTGGGGTACCTGTTTTCCCTTCTGGCCCGGTTGCCGGCAATGATGCTGGAGCACGAGCCGCCGAAGCATCACCGGCAGCTGATCGGCTCGCTGGAGCGGGTGCTCCGCGGGGAGGTCCGGGAGCTGGAGCGCAAGATCTCCGATCTGACCGGGCACCTCTCCACCGAGACCGTCGGCCTCGATCGTGGCGTGCAGTCGGCCGTCATCCTCTGGGATCACCTCGTGAGGGCCGCACGCAACGGCAACGACGACGGGCAGCTCGTGCGGCGGTACCTGCCCTCGCTCCGCGCCATCTGCCAGCACAGCCTCGCCTCCGAACCGATCCGGCAGGACACGAACCCGCTCTCGTACCTCATGGTCCTCTGCGACGAGCTCCAGGACTGGGGGAGAAACCGGGTGCGCGCCAGGGAGCTGCGCCGGTACACGGTGTTCAGGAGAGCCGATGACGCCAACTGGCAGGAGCGCCGGGTTCCCATCCTGACGGAACTCTTCTTTCCCATTCAGGCTCTTGAGGGCGACGACTTCGTGCTGACGGTGGACCATTCGGGGACCACGCGGGGCGCGCAGCCCTCGTCCAGGTCTTCGCGGATCGTCTTCCGCATCGTCCAGGTGTACGGCCAGGACGAGGTGGGCTACCTCAACCCCATCTACCTGTGGCTCCTCCGGGCCCAGAACCTGCAACGCCTGGTTCCCAGCTCCCGGGTGGGACGCCGGCTGGAGGTGGAGGTCGTCACCGTGACGGGTGTTCCGCAGCGGCTCCGGCGCGTGGACGCCACCTACTCGAGGATCTTCCAGGATCTCTCCGTGCGCTTTCCACGCCTTCGCCTGGGGGATCTCCTGGACCACTTCCAGAAGATGTTCCGCCAGACCATGGAGCTGCATGACCGGTTGCACGGGGGCCGGACGAGGGCCCGACCGGGCGCCACGATCGAGGAGGAGTGTCCCACCATGCGTCCCGACCTCCAGTTCGCCCACAGGATCGAGGGTGAGATGAATCGCCAGTACCGGACGGTGGAGATGCAGGTCTTCCGCCTGAACGATCTCTGCCACGTGGTTCCCCTCCCGGCCTTCTCCCGTGACGAGGATCTGAAAGAGGTCGCCCGCCGCTACCAGCAGCTCCTCCACGAGCTCGAGGACCAGCGCCGCCTCCGCGGCCTCCACGCCCTCCGCAGCGGCCGGATCCGGGAGCTGGCTCGGGCCCTGATGAAATGACCGCCATCATCGACAGGTGGTGGCCCACGGGTAGGGAATCCGGGGATCTGGGACGGCTGATAGCAAGCATCGCAGCACGTACGAGGGATGGCGAGTTGTCTCGGTTGCGGGGGGTCACGAGTTCGGCTGACATTCCCCCCGACGAGCAATTTTTCGGAGATGGGTTCTCCTGGAACAAGAAGGGGGCTGGCGTCATCTCCCTGACTCTCGCACCGGGCGAGTGATGGTCACGGTATTCTCTGATGTCCTGGACCTGGATCCTGGGGACATGGGCAGGATCTCGCCCCGCTGCGTGACCACGTGACCATGAGAACAGCGGACCATGGTGGTCGAGATATTCCGGACGAAGCGTCGAGGGCGTGGCACACGTGGGGGTGTTCAACGAGATTGGAGCTCTGATCGCCGGACTGTTGGTATTCCGAACAACCTGTCTCCACCGTCCCGCAGCCTCCTGTCACGCGGGTACGTGGCGGTGCCGGGGCTCCCGACCACGTCCGGAGTGGATGGAGATCCGGTTCCTGCCCCCGTTCTTGGACCTGTAGAGGGCCTGATCGGCCGCCTCGAAGAGGGCCTCCGCCGTTTCCATGGCGGGATCGAACTGGGCCACGCCGAAGGAACAGGTGATCCGGAGCGGGACCTCCTCGCCTTCCACGGTGATCGGGGTGCCGGAGATGGCGGAGCGCAGGCGCTCGGCCAGCACCGCGGCCCCCCCCGAGTCCGCCTCCGGGCACAGGATGCCGAACTCGTCACCGCCGAGGCGTCCGAAGAGCTCTTCCCGGCGCATCTGCTCCCGCCCGGTCCTCGCGATGTACTGCAGGACGAGGTCTCCGCAGACATGGCCCTGCCGGTCGTTGATCTCCTTGAGATTGTCGATGTCGAACAGGATCAGGGAGAGGTTCCGCCCATGGCGGAGGGCGCGGGCGAACTCGCGGTGGAGCTCCTCGTCGAAGAGGCGCCTGTTGGCGATCCCCGTGAGGGGGTCCTGGAGCGCCAGGCGGTGGAGCGTCTCGAAGTACGCCGCCTCCACGTCGTGCTCCTGGAGAAACTTGAAGTGGATGCCACCACACTCGATGCGGTCTCCACTGGTGAGGAGGTGGTGGTTCTCGATCCTTGTCTCATTGATGAAGGTCCCGTTGGTGCTGTCCAGGTCCTCGACCCAGATCCCGGAGTCGTCCCACCGGATGAGGGCGTGCTCCCTGGACAGCAGGGGGGCGTCAGGAAGGTTGATCTCGCACTCCGGTGACCGGCCGATCCTGAGCGAGTGTCCCCGTGGCAGGTCATATCTCCGGCCGAGGAAACGGCGCTCGGGGTGGGCGATGACCACGAGAGCCAGGCCGTGACCTTCCGGCTCCTTCGTCCGGGCAGGCATGACCTCCTCGAGGACATCTGTCTCGGCAAAGCGGAGATCGCTCCGTGTCTTTCCGCTGTCCCCCTCGGAATTCCTGATACCCCCCATGGTCGTTCGCTCCGTCCCTGTATCCTTCCCCACGATTCGATCAGTGTGATGTGACTCTAGCATATCGCGGGAAACGTGCCGGTGCCGACCGGGGTGGAGGCGTATCATCCGGGTCGTGAACCACCGGGATGGGGTGCACTCACCTCAGGGCGCGAGGCGGTTGGCCACCACCATGTCGGCCGGGAGCCTGTGGGCGAAGATGCCCACCTCGCGGGCGGTGCCACAGGCCGAGGGCTGGCCGGTGAGCGAGAAGGCCGAGGAGCAGGGCCGTGCGTACGTGCCCGTGAGCAGGTACACCATGTAGACCTGCTCGTTCACCCACGTGTCCCGGGTGTGCTGGTTGAAGCCCATGATCCAGAACGGACACCAGGTTCGTCTTCCGGTCGGCGTGGAGATCCGCCTGAGCCCTCGGCCTGCTCCCGGTCCGAGCCGGCCACCCGGGTCACGATCAACCGCCCCGTGGACGGGTCCTTCTGGTGGAGTTGCACGCCCTCCAGGTCCTCGAGGGCCCTCCGGACCTCCTGAACCCTGCCGGGTCCCACGGTCACGACGATGCCGGAGCACGTGAAGGATTCCGGGGTCCCGGGGGTGGGGTCGATCCTTGGGTTCCACATATTGGAAAACGATCCGGCATCAGAGTGGGGGAGTCCTTGACCCAGGTCAACCGGAGGAGGGGGCGCAGGGGCGCAGGGGCGCAGGGGTGCGACCCCGCCGCCCGCCCGTGCGAGGTACGACAACCCCCACCCGACCGTGCAACCCCCACCCGTCCACCCGTGTCCCTCTCCCCCTTGCCCCTGCTCTCCCGGGCGGGCAGAGGCCGCCTTCACCGGGTGGGTGGGGGAAAAGGACCGGAGAAGGCTGTAAGCCGGATTCTGTACCCACGAGGGGCGGCGTCCATTCCTCTGGGCCGCGCGTCGCCGCGCGGCTCGTGCAGCCTACCCGGAAGCCTCCCCCGCCGAGGCGGGTTGCGGGGATGGGCGACCCTCGGCTTCCCTATTTGGCCTTGCTCCGCATGGGGTTTGCCGTGCCTTCCCCGTCACCGGGGAAGCGGTGCGCTCTTACCGCACCCTTTCACCCTTGCCTCCGCCCGACGACGGAGGCGGTCTGCTCTCTGCGGCACTTTCCCTCGCGTTGCCGCGGCCGGGCGTTGCCCGGCATGCTGCCCATCTGGAGTCCGGACTTTCCTCTCCCGGACGTGCCGGGAGCGGACGCCCGCCTTCTCCGGTCCACCTCACACTATAGGTTCCTTTGGAGGGGGTTGCCACCCCGGGCGAAGAATCCGGACCGGAATGTTCGAGATGCTTCGATCGCCCGGTGCGATCCACAATCCGTGGCGGCGCCGTCTCGGCCCGGGTGCTCCACGTGTTCGGAAGCACGCCTCGTACGGTTCCGGGTGACGGGGGTTACGGGAGAGGAGGCACGGTCCCACGATAGTATGGAGCATCCACCATGGGAGGGCCGGAATGAGAGTCACCTGCGGGTCGATCACCTGGCCGGTGGCCGTGCTCGTCGCCTTGGGGAGCATGGTGCCACCGGCATCCGCCGGGTCCGGAGGCGTGAGGGACGGCAGGGGTGTCCGGGTACTGCCGGGGGTGGTCTGGGAGTCCAGGGGCATCGGGGGCGGGGGGGCCTTCTTCTCGCCCTCGCCGAGCCCACACGATGCGGACCGGGTCTTCGTGTCCAGTGACATGAGCGGGGTGTACGAGACCGTGGACCTGGGACGATCCTGGAGGATGCACCGGGCGGACCGGCTTCGAGGCGGCGTCGGCACGGAGCTGCGCTTCACCGCGGATCCGGAGGTCCTCTACGGGATCGATGCTGCTGGGGACCTCCGGGTGCCCGTCCGGAGCAGCGACGGCGGTGTGACATGGACGCCGCTGGCCGGGGACCCCACCGGGGGTGAGGCCTGTTCCCTGTGGGCCGATCCCGCCTCCACGCAGCGGATCCTGGTTTCCAGCTACGACACGCTGTTCTTCTCCGGTGACGGAGGGTCCACCTTCCACCAGGTGCATCAGGCTCCCGACGAGCACGTGGCGGGTGTCTTCTGGGACGGTGACACGATCCTGGTCGGCGCCAGGGACGGCCTCCTGGTGTCCACCGATGGTGGTGCGAGCTTCGGCCTGTCCACCATCGGCGGGATCCCCACGGACGGGTCCATCGTGAGCTTCGCCGGGATCCGGGTGGGGGAGGCGGTCCGCCTCTGGGCCGTGACGCTGGGCGCGGGTGACGTGTGGCCCCACGTGACGGGCAGCGACCACTGCCCCGTCGGGCTGGAGCTCCGGTGAGCGCGCGCACGGCGGTGGTCACCGGGGCCACGGGCTTCCTGGGTCTGAACCTGGTGGAGGAGCTCCTGGGGCAGGGGTGGGAGGTGGTCGCGCTCCATCGGGACCCCGCCGCAGCGGAGCGGCTCGAGAGGCTCGGGACCGAGCCCGTGCGGGCCGACATCCTGGACCCGGACAGCCTGGTGCAGGCGATCCCGGAGCATGCCGATGCCGTCTTCCACGTGGCGGGTGACACGTCCATGTGGGCCCGACATCGGGACCGGCAACACCGGGTCAACGTGGAGGGCACGCGGAACGTGGTCCGGGCATCGATGGCCCGCGGCGTGGGCCGGCTGGTGCATACCTCCTCGGTGGCAGTCTATGGCTTCCATGACGGGGTGATCACCGAGGACCTGTCCCACCTGGGGGAGGGCTCGTGGATCACCTACCTGAGGACCAAGGCCCTGGCCGAGAGGGAGGTACGGGCGGGGATCGTGGGGGGGCTTGACGCCGTCATCCTGAACCCCGCCAACATCGTGGGGCGGTACGACATCCGGAACTGGGCGCGCATGTTCACCATCGTCGCGAGCGGGAAGCTCCCCGGGGCACCGCCGGGGGAAGGCTCCTTCGCCCACGTCCGGGCCGTGGCGCGGGCCCACGTGGCCGCCCGGGAACGGGGACGGACGGGGGAGAACTACCTCCTGGGCGGGGTGGACGCCACCTACCGCGACGTTGTGGAGCGGATCGGGGGCCTCGTGGGGCGGGAAGGGCCCGTCCGCGTGACGCCCTGCTGGCTCCTCCACCTGCTGGGGAGGGCCTCCACGGGGATCGCGCGGTTCACGGGGAAGGAGCCGGACATCACGCCCGAGGCCGTGGCCATCGTCTGCGCCCGGCTTGTGTGCAGCTCACGGAAGGCGGTGGAGGAGCTCGGTTACCGGCCGGAGCCCCTTGAGGCCATGCTCGCTGACTGCCATGCCTGGCTGGCGGAGCAGGGACTGCTCGGCTGAGAGCAGACCGGGTCCGCGGGGAAGTAGTGCCTCTGTGAAGGACGACCCCCTGTTGGCGAAAGGAGAGAAAGGAATCGTCGTCGGGGCTGTGGAACTGTGGGAAACCGGCACACGAGATCGATGGGCGAGCGCTGTCAGCGGACGGCGTAGGGTGAGGGCGCACACGTTGTGTTTCGAGTCCGGTCATCCGGCCGCGCGCAGGGCGGTCACGGGCGCCATCCGGGCGGCACGGACCGCCGGGTAGACACCGGCTGCGACACCGAGCGCCAGGGAGAACACGAGCCCTTCACCCGTGCCCCGCCAGGGCAGCAGCGTCGGCCAGCCGAGCACCGCGCAGACGGCCGCCGTGCCGGCGAGCCCCACCACGGCGCCGGCCACCCCCCCCATTCCACTGAGCAGGACGGCCTCGCCCAGAAACTGGATCAGGATGTCGCGCCTGCGGGCGCCGATGGCGCGGCGCAGGCCGATCTCGTTGACGCGCTCCCGGACGGCCATCAGCATCACCGCGAGAATGCCGATCCCTCCCGTGGCCAGGGAGACGCCCGCCACCGCCGCCGTCAGGGATCGAAACATCTCGCCCGTCTGGTACTCCATGGCCAGGATCTTGGCCGGATCGTTGATGGTGAAGTCGTCGTCCCGCCCCGGACGGATCCGGTGGTGTCGGCGAAGCACCATGGCCATCGCCGGGGGCAGCCGCCGCACCGCACTCGAGTCCCGCAGCTGGCAGACGATGGAGTCAAGCCAGCCCCGGTTGAGAACGCGCTCCGTGGCCGTCCTCAGCGGGACAAAGACCGCCCCGTCCAGCGTCTCCCCACCAAGGCCCAGGCCCTTCTCTTCGGTGACGCCCACCACGCGGAACGGGGCGCCCTGCAATCGAATCCTCTCACCGACCGGATTGTACGACCCGAACAGGTCGTCGGCGAGCCGGCCCCCCAGAACGGCCACCCGCGCCATCCCGCGGTTTTCTTCCGCCGTGAAAAACCTTCCCCGCGCCACCCGCAGCTTCCGGATGGCAAGAAAGCTCGGCGTCACCCCAAGAAGGCTCACCGTCTCGCTCCGGGACCGCCACGAAACGACAACGGTGCCCCGGACCACGCCGGACACTCGCACGATGGCAGGGAAGGTCCTGAGGAGCGCCTCGGCATCGCCGGGCTTGAGCGTGCGAGTCATCCGCGTCTGGACAAGGTGACGCCCCATGGTCATGAAGTTTCCGGCATCCACCGTCAACACGTTGCTGCCGAGCGCGGCGATCCGGCTCATGACATCCCGCCTCGCCGCCTCGCTCGCCCCCACCGACAGCACGAGGGCCGCAACGCCGAGAAAGATCGAGAAGGCGGACAGCACGGTTCTCAGGCGGTGGGCGAGAAGGATCCGGGCCGAGACCCTGGCTGCGTGCCGGAGCTGCATCGCCCCTCAGACCGTGACCATCGCATGCACCGGGCTGTCGGAGACGATCCTGCCGTCCCGCATGGTCACCACCCGTCTCGCCCTCGCCGCAACCTCCGGGTCGTGGGTCACCACGATGATCGTCCGCCCCTGGGCGTTCAGCTCGCCGAAGATGGCGAGGATCTCCTCGCCGGCCGCGCTGTCCAGGTTGCCGGTGGGCTCGTCCGCCAGGAGCAGGGAAGGCTCGTTGATCATGGCCCGTGCAATGGCCACGCGCTGCTGCTGGCCGCCCGACAGCGCGTTGGGGCGGAAACGGATGCGGTCACCGAGACCAACTGCCTCCAGGAGCTTCTTTCCCCGCTCCCTTGCGTCACCGGGATACTCCACCGAATACAGCAGCGGCAGCAATACGTTGTCCAGCACCCGGAGCCGATCGAGCAGGTGGAAGCTCTGGAAGACGAAGCCGATCTCCTCGTTCCGCAGGCGGGACAGATCACGATCGCTGAGCCCCGTCACATCCCGGCCCCGGAAGAGATACCGGCCTCGCGTCGGAACATCCAGGCAACCGATCACGTTCATCAGCGTCGTCTTGCCGGTGCCCGACGGTCCCATGATCGCAACGTATTCCCCCTCCTCGATGTCCAGGTCGATCTCCCGCAACACCGGCGTCTCGACACCTTCCGTGTGGTAGGTCTTCTCGATTCCCTCGAGCTGGATCACTGTGGCCTCCCGTTCCTTCGCTCGACGTCGACGATGACCTCGTCACCCTCCTCGACGCCCTCGCGAACCTCCACATCGTTGCCGAACATCTCGCCAAGGCGCACCGGCAACCGTTCATCCCGACCGTTCTTCCGGATCATCACCCACGGAGCTCCCGCCTCATCGCGCCGGACGGCCGTCACCGGCAACAGCAGCAGACCCTTGCGCTCCCCGGCCGTGATCGTCACCGAGGCCGTCATCTTCGGTCTCAGCAGTCTCCGGTTGGCGCTTGTCAGGCTCACGAGGACGACGTAGGTCACCACATTGTCGTGGATCCTGGCCTCCGGGCTGACCGCTGTCACGTTCCCTTCAAAGGTCTCGTTTGGGAAGGCATCCACCGTGATCTCGGCATCCTGCCCGGTCTTGACCTTGCCGATATCGACCTCATCCACGTAGGTCTCCACCTGCAACCTGTCCAGGTCCATGATCGTCACGAAGGTCGGCACCGCGAAGCTCGCCGCCACCGTCTCGCCTTCCTGTGTCGCGACCGTGGTGACGGTGCCCGAGATCGGCGCGTGGATGGTGGCGTATCCGAGCTCGATCCGCGCCTGGTCGAGACGGGTCCGCGCCTGATCGAGACGCGCCCGTGCCGAGGCCTCCTCCGACCGCGCCAGCTCGAGCTCCCGCGTGCGGACATCGAGATCCTCCGCCGACACGAGCCCCGATCGTGCAAGCGCCTTCCGCCTGAGGAGAACCGCACTGGCGAGCGCAACCCGGGTTGAAGCGCTCTCCAGATTCGCCCGGGCGCTGCGAACGTCCGATTCCGCCGCACGGACCTCGGCCCGAAGCTGGCGGTCGTCCAGCCTGGCGAGCAGCGCTCCCGCGCGCACATGGTCGCCCACGTGGACGTACAGCTTCTCCAACACGCCGGAGATTCGCGGTCCGACCTTGACCTCGGCACCCACCTCGGGTCCCACCGTACCCGTCGCCACCACCGTGAGCGGGACATCCTCCCGCACCACCCGTACGATCTGCGTCCCGGTCGCAGGGCCCGTCTGCTCCGCCCGGCCGCCACAGCCACCGCTCAACGCCACCACCGCCGCCAGGCCCGCTGCCACAACCCGACCCTTCATGCGCGCTCCATCAGGTATTCTCCGTTCCTCACGGTCGCCTCGCCCTGCCATTGTACGAGCCTCGCGTACGCGCCGTTGATCCTGACCAGCTCCTCGTGCGTTCCCGCCTCGACGATCCTCGCCCACCGTTCGCTACGACGGGCAAGAATGCGGCGGCATCCAGGGTGTCCCATCGCCAGCCCATCCCTGCGGCAACGCCTTGCTGCTGCGCGAGGCAGAGAAACCGGTAGAGCGCGAGGTTGCGACCGGCCCAGTAGTTGTGGGCGGTGGAAAGGCGGGGAATCACCTCCTTGCCCAGGCGCTCCGAATAGAGAACGATCCGTCCCCGCCGCACCGTCACCATCAGGTCGGTTACGGGAATCTGACGGTCGGCCGGAACGCCGGAGCGCCCAAGGAGAGGGATTTCGTGGCCACGCAGCACCGGCCGGAAGAGCACGTTGCCGATGCGGCCTTCGGGGAGATGCACGATCTCGGCAAACACAGCACCGGGTTGAAGGGATTCTTCGGCCGCCAGATGCTCGCGCACCGCGTGGTGAAGATTTCCGTCAAGGTGACAGAACCGGCCCAGCAGGTTCGCCCCTGAGGGTCCCCCGACGCTCTTGATGAGCACCTCGAATCGCCCTGCGTCGATGGCCTCCGCATGCTCCGCCGCGATGCTGGCCATCACGGAAAAGGTGTCGGGGAGCGGCGGCGGGTCCGGCGCCGCGAGCTTTTCAAGATCATCCGCGCCGAGCTCGACCTCAGTCACCTGCTCTTCCCAGGCCCGTTCCATGAGGGCGAGCAACGTTGCGTGGCGCATGGGATCGATGCTTGTGGTGGTCCTCGTCTTCTCGCCGAACGGGACGCCCTTGATCAGCTCTTCTTCCGCCGGCAAGCCTCCGAAGCCGATCCCGGATTCCTCGTCGAGCGCTTCCACCAGAGGAATCATTCGTTCCCCATACCGCTCGGCGAAACGTTCACGGAAACGTCTCAGCTCTTCCGGTTCGGCGCTCGGCGTGATCCGGTGCAGCACGTCCACCGCGCGCAGGACCTCGCGAACGACGCCTTCCCCGATGATCACGTTGGCCGGCCGAAAGAGATCCACCTGCACAAGGTGCTCGCGCGTGACGTCGAGCCCCGCGTCCTTGAGCCGCTGGCGCATCCCGTCGTAACGATCGGGATCGATCCCGACGCCCTCCCGATCCATCTTCTCCAGCTCCTGTCGGCATGACTCCAGCGCAAGGGCCAGAGGATGCCTCTCTGCCGCGTCCCCCAGGGCTTCGAGCATCGACCCCAGCGCGCTCTCCCCGGTGATCGCCGGCTCGAACGCGGGAACGAGGATCTGCTCCTCGATCAGCTCGCGGACAAATCCCCACGCCTCGGCCGGCTCGATCCCCGAATCGCCCGCGACGAGCGCCCCCGCCAACTCCTCGGCGGTCGCTCCCGAGCGCGCTTGTTCGAGAGTGCTTTCGAGGTAGGACGAGGTCTCCACCTCTTCGAGCGTGTAGCGGCGCCCACTCCCCTCCACATGCGCCTGGAAGTAGCGCAAGGAGCCCCCCATCGCGTACAGGCTGCTGTTGGGGAAGAACCTCAGCCCACCCATGATCTTCTCGTCCAACGCCAGCGCGCCGGCTGCCGCCGCGAGCACCTCCATGTCGAGCCGGCTCACACGCGTCGCGCCCTCCATCGCTCCCAGCTCGAGCCGTGTCCCTTCGCCCACCGAGCCGAGCGTAACGGTTGCGAACAGCCCGAACGGCGTGGGTCGCGAGGACATCCGAACGAGATAGCGCGCCATCGCCGCTGACAAACCGCCGCCGCCCTGCCCGCCCAGCTCCAGCCACCGCGCAAGAAGCCCCGGCGCCGCCACCGCCATCGCCTCGCGGACGATCGGCGCCCGCAGGGCGCCGTCGCCCGCACGATATGCCGTGCCGTCCCTCGGCCAGGGAAGGCTCGGAGCGCGGAGAATCACAGCCGCTGCCACAGGCATAACGACAGTACCTCTACACCGGCGGCTTTCGTATGATCGGGGGCGACGCCCCGCCCCATACACAAGCGCTCAGGCGCCAGCAGCATTGGCCCTCTGTTTGCGGAGGATAACTCGCGCGAGAGAAACGGTAAAGAACAGGCCCGATAACCACAACGAGAGAGCCACACAGGCCCCGAGCGCCCAGTCGAATCGAACAAAATGTCTGATGTCAAACGGCGCTACGGACGCGCGGGCCCGCAGCAGGCTATCCAGCGGAAGAGATCCGAGAATTCCCATCACTATTCCGGCCAGCATAAGGAGCCCGTATTCGGCAGCGATCATGCGAAGAAGGTCCTTTTCACTCGCCCCCATCGCTCGACGGATTGCAAGCTCGTTCCGACGGCGGGTGAGAGAGGACAGCATAACCAAGAGAACTGTGGCGAAGGCTATCGCAATACCCACAAACGACGTCAACAATGTGACCTTAACGGTAGTTCTATACCCGCTTTCCACATGGCGTCTCATGTCCCCAGGCGTCACGACGCGTAACGCGTTTCCACTCGAAGCCGAGTTTCTTTGGCGGGAGGCCAAAAACCTCCGCACCCGCCTCGCCAGCTCTTCAATATTGGCGTTCTTGTTCACCCAGAACGCAATCAACCCCAGAGGTTTCCGGCCGAGAATACGCTGGACCGCGACGGAGGGAGGCACCGTCGCCCTGGCAGGCGCAGATTCACCGCTTAGCACACCGATGACTCGTAGCCTTGCAGAGCCAAGCTGAATGACCTGTCCAATGACGGAACCGCCACGCGGGAAAAGCTCTCCCACAGCTCTTGAGGTCAAAACGCAAACAGGCCTCCCTTGGGCGTTGTCTGCATCACTGATCAGCCGACCTAGGCGAAGCCTCGAGAGGTCAGTCGCCGCTTGAAGATATGCTGGCTCCACGCCAACGACCATCAAGCTTGTGGATGCCTGGGAAGACCGTGCGGGCACACCAACACCAACATAGACCGGGCTGAACGTCGCTAAAGCTCCGAACTGCATTTGCAATGCTCTCACATCGTCCATGTCCAGGCCCAGGGCGTCCGATCCTTCGACGGCGCCCGGAACAAAGATGCGGCAATTCCGTATCCCGTATCGTTTTACTACCTTGTCGCCGGCCATTCGAAACGCCGCGGCGTAGGCGATGGCTACCATTGCGCCAAGTGTCGCGACGACGACGGTAATAACCACAAGGGCGACCCGACCCTTCTGCGATCCCAGGGACACCAGCAGTGCCTTCAGTCGTATCGTCATGCGCATCTTTTTGTCCTCTGCGAGCAGCGTATTGCGGTCACGAATCCTCCTTCGCAGCCGGAGCAATCGAGAATACCTGATCCCATAACGGCGGGTTGGAACAACGGTAGGCCAAAAGGGACAGCCCAACCCCAGCGGCACCCATCAACAAGCCCGGAGCACGGGTCCACTGCCGACCTGCCAGAAAGAGCTAACCTGCCGCTGGAAGCCTCATGCAAGACGGTAGATCGGAGGTAGCTCGCGACCTCATCTATCTCAACGTCCACGCGCTCGGCGACCCCCCCCCGTATTTGTCAAGTCTTGGCGTGAAGATCCCGGGCCGAGGCTCGACGGGAGCTCGTTCTGTTTCATGTTGACACATGTTCCCGATGCTCAGAGGATGAGCATCGACCCCGGGAACCATTGCTGCGCCCGATCCTCGGCACCATTGCCATCTTGGATCTCCAAACGTCGGTCACAACGCACCCCTGGAAACAACAACGCTGCCTCGAACGGCCCTACGTAACATCACCACCGCCGGCGCCAGATAACCAACCAAACCTACCAGCGCTGCCTCCACGCCAATCAATGGGTCGGCAATGACGCGCAAGCCGGCAACCGGCACAACGCTCACGAAATGTGTCAGAACAACACCAACAGCGGCGCCCGAGAACGCGCCGGCAACAGCCACGACCATCCAAGTCAGGACAGACTCGATCATGAGGCGGCGCACTGTTGCGCCGAGGGCGCGCTTCATGACCAGCTCAGCCGTGTGGCGTCGTACCCAGAAAGCGGTTACAACAGCAGAGATGCCCATACAAATCAGGACGGCCACCGCTGTAAGGATCCACGCCCCCCAGCGCAACGTTCGTGATTGCGAGAGCCACATCTGTCTCGTGTGGATCGGGTCGATGACTCGAACGTCGAACGCTCCGGCGGTCGCCTCCTCAAACGCCCTAACGATCGCGTTGCGGGTCGGCTGTAGCGGCGCCGATGGGTCCACCTTGACCCGTACAACAGTCACTGAATCCTGCATCGCGAGGTATCGTCGCCCCGCGGTGAATGGAATCCAAACGAAAGCGTCCTCGTCCACGCCAAGCGGCGAGACTCCCCTCGGCCGCTGAATCCCAACAATCCGAAACTGCGAGCCTCCCAACGTAAGCGCTCGTCCAATGATTGACTTGAAGCCCGCAGGAAGCGCGCTGAGACCGGGGAAGAGCCTCCGGATGATGGAGGTTCCAACCACGGCTACGCGAGCGCCGTTGATCTGTGCCTCCTTCGTGAGGTTTCGGCCGAAAGTGACGCCGACCTCCTCGATTGTCAGGTACTCCGGATCCGCGGCGTAGACGATCACGTCGGCAGTGTGGCCCGCGATCCTCGCCGTCACGCCTTTGCGAAAATGGTACGTACCCAGTAGGGCCTTGCCACGAAACATGGACCGGACTCGGTCCAGCTGCTCGCGGCGCCATCCCACACCACGATTGGCCTTGCCTGGGCGCGCCAGCACCATGAATTGCCGCGGACCGAAACCCGCCATGATCCTGTTCACTCTCGATATAATCCCGTGGTTTACCCCGATCGAGAGCACGAGAAAGAACACGGAAATGGCGACAACTGCGGCGGTTGCCAACACGCGCGCTGCGTGCGACGCAAGGTCGGTTGCCACGGTTTGAACGAATACAGCAAGTTGTCGTTTCATGTTGCGGTGTCCTTTTTCATGAAGACCATCTCCGCCGTGCAAGTTCTAAGATTTCTGTCCGGAAACGCAGCCTGCTCAGGTACCAAGGGGAACGAAACGCACCAGACCGAGCCGCCAGGACTCCGATGGCCAGTCAACGAACGAAACGAATTTTACCCCCCCCGCGTTTGTCAACCCCCTTCGCGGGCGTGCGGGCGTTTTTCTGAGAACGTTCACATCTCAGCCACTCATCGTCCACCGGTGACTCGGAAGTAGGTAAGGATTGCCACGCCCTCGATCACCTTGGACCTGCCCCGGTTCGGTGGACACCATGATGCTTTCGTCGTCGTCGAGCCTGTGGGGGCTGTGGGAAACGGGGAAGGGGCCCCGTTTTCCACATCCCCACAGGCCGGCCGCCGAAAGCGAAAGGAGTCTCAGATGCCACGGTCACGACCACCGTACCCTGCCGAGTTCCGGATGAAGATGGTGGAGCTCGTCCGTTCTGGAAGGACTCCGGAAGAGCTCGCCAGGGAGTTCGAGCCTTCCACCCAGGCCATCCGGAACTGGGTCCGCCCTCACGTCCTGACGCCCTCACTGCCTCACCGGGCGGGTGGGTGATCCTGTCCGTGTTCCTGCCCGTGGCCCGGCGCCGTCCCGGGCCGGGGGCTACTCCTCCAGCATGATGGTGACGCTGCCCACGCCGGTGTCCACGTGGATGCTGGAGGGGCCCTCGCCGCGCCACGCCAGGTCCCTGGAGATCATGCCCGTTCCGTTCAGCTTCCTGGAGCCCGCCTTGAGGGTGCAGTCGCCCACGCCGGTGGAGCACTTCACCTTCCCGTACTCCTGGAGCGGGCCGGTCACCTTGACCTCGCCCACACCGAGGTCGACGGCCACGTCGCCGCCCATCGTGTGTACCGTGACGTCTCCGACCCCCGAGTTGACGTCGAGGTCACCGGCGAGCCCCTCGACCAGTACGTCCCCGACCCCCAGGTCCACGTTCATCGCCAGGGACGGTGGCAGCTCGACGGTCCAGTCGGCCTCGAAGAGGGGGTCGCCTGAGGGCCAGTCCAGGCTCAGCCGGAGCTTCGCTCCCGATCGCTTCACCTCGAGCTCCGTCCGGGCCACCTGCCCGTCGCCCCCGTGCCGGGAGCCGAAGAGCCGGCCCTTCCGGGGCCTCAGCTCCACCGTGACCCGGATGGTGTCGCCCTCGACGCCCCGCACGGTCACGTCGCCCACGGCGGCGTCCAGCACCACGGTCCGTGCTCCCTCCACCGGGAGCTCCTCCTCCAGGATCCGCGAGGCGCCGTGGGCGAGACCTGCCAGTCCTGCCGCAAATACCAGGGCCATGATGGTGACGATGCGCTTCATCCCGCTACCTCCCGCCCGACTGGGCCTTCATGGGAATCAACGCACCGTGGGGACGGAAGGTTCTCCGGAGGAGGCGTGACGGGCGATGTCCCGCCTCATGTCCCCTCCCGTCCCGCCGGGGCCCCGGGCTGGTGGAGCTCCAGCGAGATGTCGGCGCTGGAGGTCTCCACGTCGAGGGCCGGTCCCGTACCCTCGAGCCGGACGACCCCACCCTCCGGGCCGGACACCCCGGGGAGGTTGCAATGGATCTCGCCCCCGGTGGTCCGCAGCTCTCCCGATGGCCGGGCCGTGGGGGGCAGGAGAAGGCGGACGGCCCCCCTGATGCTCCGGACGCGGGCGGACATGCCCTCTTCTGCCCGGTCCCACGCCAGCGTGACGTCGCCCGATGCCGTGGTGACGGTTGTATCGCCCGAGAGCCCCTCCAGGTGGATTCCTCCGGAGGAGGTGTCCACCTTCGCCCTTCGGGCCCCTCCCACGAGCGTCACGTCGCCCCCGGAGGTGCTCGCCACGAACGTCTCCAGGGGACGCACCACCTTCACCTGGATCCGCCCGGTGGTGGCCCGGAGATCCACGCCCCCGGCCGCTCCGGTCCAGGTGATCTTCCCCGAGAGGGTGCGGAGGTAGAGGGGAGCAGCCTCCGGGAAGTCACCCCACACGTCGATATCGCCGGTGGTCGTGGTCAGGTCCGGCAGGATGCGGGACGGAGCGACGATGCTCAGCCGGGCCCTGGAGGTCACGTGCCCCAGGATGCCCCGCGGGGCGGGCTCGAGCGTGATGGTGAGGTGCCCCGGCGTCTCCTCGAAGCGGGGTGTGTGGTGCTCGATCCATGTGCTGGCCTGATGGTCGGTGACACCGGAGATGCCGAGGTCCACCGTCACGATGATGTGGGTGACGTCGCCCACGCGAAGCCGGACGTCGGTGTCGGCGGCATCCACCACGAGCCGGATTCCCGGCGGGGCGTGGAAGCTCCAGGACCGGTCGAGCTCACCGGTGGCGGCTCCAGCTCCCGTGGCGGTCATCAGCAGGAGGACGAGGGGGCCGAGGAGGCGGCGGTGCGGCATGTTCAGGACTCCCTGGGGGTGCGCGGGACGGGGAAGTGGATGACGTTCGAGCCCTCCGCGGCGCCCGGGTCACCCCCCGCGTCCTCGGTGAGGCGCGGGTTGGCCTCGGCGGCGAAGGACCGAAGGGCGAACTCGGGCTCCTGCGAGGCCACGAAGCTCCGGATCCGCCCCAGGGCGTTCCGCGAGGTGGAGGGGCTGGCGCCGGCGAGCCGGGCGAGCCCCGACGGGTCCGGGGGCTCTCCGTCGAGCTCCCGGACCGCGGACAGCAGCGCGGCCGCCCATGCGGCCGGAGCCAGGGGCCGGACGGTCTCGGCCTCCAGGAAGGCCCGCCACAGCCGGCGGGCCGCCAGGGTGCGGAGGGTGCCCTCGTCGGCACGGTGGGCCAGGTGCACGAGCTCCTCGTCCACCTCCGCAGCGGTCCCGTCCAGTGGCGTGGTGGTGCGTTTCCAGGACTCGGTCAGGCGGGCGCCGGCCCGGCGGCGGAGCCGTTCCCTCCGGATGGAGTGGTGGGTCCGCGCGAGCAGCTCGGAATCCGGGTGGTGAAGGAGGCCCTCGTCGAGAAGGTGCTCCGCCTCCGACCAGCGACCGGCCGAGGCCAGGAGGTTCGCGTGAAGGCCCACCCGGAAGACCTGCACGTCCGGGGCCTCGTCCTCTCCGGGCTCGAGCTCCTCCAGCACGTCCAGCGCCTCGGGTACCCGTCCCTGGTCGGCCAGCAGCATGGCCAGCTCCAGCGAGAGGTGCGTGGCGTCGGGGAAGAGGCTGCGGCCCAGCTCCAGCAGCTCCTCGGCCTCCTCCACCTCGCCCAGCTGGGTCAGGGCCTCGGCCATGAGGTAGCAGGCGTGGGACGATCCCTCCAGCTCCCAGGAGCGCGAGGCCGTGTCGGCGGCCCGCTCGGGGGTGCCCATGGAGAGCAGGGCCTGGGCCTTCCACAGCAGGAGCTGGGCCTCCAGGTGAGGATGGTCCGCGAGCTGGGGGAGGATCCGTTCGATCTCCACCACCACCTTGCGGTGGCGGCCCTCCCGGCTCCACCGGGCGCACCGGGCAACCGTCCGCTCCACGCGGGTTCCCAGGGTCTCGTCGCCGCCGCGCCGTGTCCGGCCCATGGGTTCATGCTAGCCCGGCCGGGGGCCCCGGTCCACCTCCCGGGACCCCGGCCCCCGCGGTCACACCACCGGTTTCTCCTCCCTCCTTGCAGAGCTCCGTTCCACGGCGACCGTTCCCGGCCCGTGGACCACGAGCCATGGCAGGTCAGTGGACGCCGGCGGAGGCTCCCGCTGTGGTGGCGGTGGTGGCGGCCACGATGACCGCGGCCTGCTGGGCCTCCAGCGCGGACCGCGCCGCCAGGAGGGCGGCGGCGGCGCTGGCGTCGTCCATGGCCCCGAGGACCTCGGTCTGGGCCACGAGGAACAGGCCCGTTGCGATGGAGAGCATCTGCTGCTCCCCGGTGGTGAAGGCACCGAAGAGGCGCTTCCCCCTGCTCGAGCGGGCCGCCTTGAGAAGGTCCCTGATGGAGATCACGCTCCGGACCGCATGCTCGGGATCCTCGCCGGAGAGCGCCAGCAGCGAGGCCTCGTCGTAGAGCCCCCGGCCGGGGCGGATGCCCGCCCTCCGGGCGGCCTGCATCACGTGATCCAGGGTGGCCACGGCATCGATGCCGGACCACGGCCGGAGGGCCAGCAGCTGTGAGGCCAGCTGGAGCTGCTCGCCCCTCTTGTACCTCCGCCGGTGAAGCTCGCGGTAGATGGACTCCACCCGGACCGCGATGTCCTCCACGGGCTCGTCCCTGGTGGCGTGGAGGGCCGCCATGGGAAGGTCGTCGGAGCCGGTGAGCCAGCGGTGGTCCCTCTTCCACAGCTCCATGATCCGGGCCATGCGCTGCACCGTCGCCTCCCGGGGGACCTCCCCGTCGGAGGACAGGACCAGCAGGAAGGCCGCGATGAACGGCGAGTTGCCGGAACGGCCCAGCCCGTTGGACCTGAAGAGGCCGAGGGTCTCCTTCAACGCGGACACCCGGGCCTTCCCGTCGAGCTCCCGCCGGACCAGGATGGCCGCCAGGACGAAGCGGAGCGATGTGGACAGGGGATCCCACCAGGAGCCGGCCTCCTTGAGGCGCTCCGCCTCCCTGTCAAGACGTTCGACAGCGTCTGGAGGCTCCAGCGAGGTGAGGGGGAGCGCCGACAGGCGCAGGAAGACCGCCGATGTCCACCGGTGGGAGCTCTGGAGGTGATCCACGATCCGGCAGTACCGGGCCGTGTGGTCGCGGACGGCGGCGTCGAGCTCGGTCATGGTGTCCTCCTGCCCACACTACGGCCCGGGGCCCCGGGGGATTCCCCGTCATTCCATCGAACGGACCACGTCCACCACGGTGCCCGCCACCTTGCCGAGGGCCTGCTCCACCTTCGGCTCCACGTTGAGCGCCGTGTACTCCACGGTGGTGGTCCAGCGGGGCGCCACCGTCCGGGAGGTCTCCAGGTCGTAGACCACCAGGCTCACCCTGGAGCGCTGGGCCTCGTCGGGGTTGCCGCCGCCGTAGGTGCCGCGGGTCTCCCGGCGGCCTCCCCTCCAGGTGGTCTCCTCGGTGATGGTCGCCGCGCTGCCTCGCCCCATGTAGTTGAGCTCACGGCTGCCCAGGTGCTGGACCCGGGCCAGGACCAGGGTCCGTGCCGTGCCGTGGAGCCTGGAGAGCAGGACGTTGGTGGGGACCTCCTCGCCGCTCTCCAGCATGTCGAGGACCCTGGGGACGTCCTCCACCATCACGAGGCCGGCACCGCCTGCGCCCAGCCGTTCCTGGAGGTACCGTTCCACCTCGCCCGCCAGGAGGGGCTCGCCCAGGGCCAGCACGATGGTGCCCTCGGCCGGCGGGCGGGACGGGGCGGCGTGGCCCGTGGTGGTACGGCCAGCAGCTGCCGTGGAGGCTGCCGCCGGTGCCCCGGCGGCCGCAGACGGGCCACCGGCCGGACCGGATGCGCCGGCGGTCCGGCCCGGCGACTCCATGGCCCCGGGGGCGCCTCCCGAAGCCCGTCCGGGCCGCGGTTCCTTGCCACGGAGCTCTCCACCGGCGGTCTCCATGCCGGCGGATTCCTTGCCGCGGAGCTCCCCGACCTCGACGCCGCTGACGTCGGCGAAGCGCCCGGGCGCCGCCGAACCGTCACTCCCGGCCGCCAGGGCCTCCTCCAGGGGTGCCGCCTCCTCGGGGGCCGTCGTGGAGGCGTCCGCCTCGTGCGAGGTCTTCCCCCCGCCGAAGAGCCCCATCCTGAACGCCACGAAGCCGGCGCCTGCGGCTCCCGCCAGGAGGAGGAGCAGGACCAGGGCCACGGCAAGGCCGCCACGGCCGCGGCGGGGCTGCGCCGTGGCCGCCGGGGGTGCGGAGGTGCCGGCTGGCGGCTCCGCGGCAGGGGCCTCCTGCTGCGGGGCCGGAGGTGGCGGCGTGGGCGCCGCGGCGGCGGGCGGTGGTGGCGGGACCGCCCCGGTGGGGGGCACCGGGGGCACCACCTCGGTGGGCTCCGGCGGGGGCGGTGGGGCGCTCCCGGCTCCGGAGCCCCCCTCCACCAGGACCGTGGGGGTCAGGTTCAGGCTGGCCGCGTCGGGCTCGTCGGCGGGCCGGGCCCCGGAGGGAGGCCCGGACGGGGCGATCACGGGGATGCGGGCGGAGGCCCCCCGCTCCGTGAGCCACTCCCGCAGGTCGGACTCCAGCTCGCCGCAGGCCTGGTACCGCTCCTCCGGGTTCTTGGCCATCATCCTCGCCACGATGCCACGGAGGGTCTCGTCCACGTCGGGGTTGAGCTCGCGGACGTCGGGCGCCTCCACCTCCACGATCTTCCGCAGCAGTGCCAGCGGCGAGTCCGCGGAGAACGGCATGGTGCCGGCCAGCATCTCGAAGAAGGTGACGCCAAGGGAGTAGATGTCGGACCTGTGGTCCACCCCCTGGTCCATGCACTGCTCGGGCGAGAGGTAGCCCGGGGTGCCCATGAGCATGCCGGTGGCGGTGAGCCTGGTCTGGGCCTCGGGTGCCAGCGCCAGGCCGAAGTCCGCGATCTTCACCAGCCCCTGCTCGTTCACCATGAGGTTCGCCGGCTTGATGTCACGGTGGATGATGCCCGCGGAGTGGGCCGCTCCCAGCCCGTTGGCGGCCTGGATGACGATGGAGGCGGCCTCAACAGGGTCCAGGCGACCGTCCTTCCGGATCATGGTCTGGACGCTGGTGCCCGTGACGTACTCCATGACGAAGTAGGGGGTGCCCTCGTCCTCGCCGACGAAGTAGATCTGGACGATGTTGGGGTGGTTCAGGGCGGCCGCCGCACGGGCCTCCCGCATGAAGCGCTGCACGTAGTCACGATCCTCGGTGAGATGGCTCCCGAGGACCTTGATGGCCACGAAGCGGTTGAGGGACTCCTCGTGGGCCTTGTACACCACACCCATGCCGCCACGACCCAGCTCTCCGACGATGGTGTAGTGACCGATCCGTTCCTTCATGGTTCCGTCCTCCAGTGTTGTTGCACCTGTGGGGGAATCGTATCACTTTCCGGGCATGGAGTGCTGGCACCGCCGGGCATGGAGTGCAGATCGGGGATCCCGGACGGTGCCGGAGCCGGGTGGTCCCGGGTCAGATCTGGTTCTTCTTGAACATGTCCCGGAGCTCCAGGAGGACCTTGGCGAAGTTGTTCTCCCTCAGGAGCTCCTGGAGCTCGTCCTTGGCCAGCCCGTTCTCCATCTTCTGGTAGACCCTGCCGATGATGTCGTAGAAGTCGGAGAGAGGTTTCAGGCCGAGCTCGGAGAAGTTGTCCTGGTACCACGAGTGGACACGGACCCGGTTCCAGATGGAAGGAGTGGGCGGAACTTCCGTGTTCCAGAGCTCCTCGGCCAGGGTGGTCACCTCGCGGTACAGGGCCCTGAGCACCGCGGTGTTGTCGCCGTGGTCCATGGCCTGCTCCACCGGGTGGTGGTGGTGACCTTCCTCCGTCCCGCCCGGACCCGAGGGGACGGGTTCGGCGTCCGCTTCCGGAGCCTCCGGCACGACCTCGCCGGTGGCGGTCTGCTGGCTCGGAGCGGGTTCCACTCGCGGGGGGGGGTGCATCTCGGAGATGGGAGTGGGTTCCTTCGTGCCCGGGGCCTTCTTCCTGTCTTCCTTCGAGTCGGCCTTTTCGGAGGGGGTCCCGGGCTCCGGGGCCGCGTTCTCTGGCGGCTCGGGTTCCCCGGGATCCTCGGGGACCATCTCCGCCTCGGGGATGCCTGGCTCGATCTCCGCCATCAGGGCCTGCTGGAACCGGATGTGGAACGTGCCCAGGAAGGAGAGCTCGCTCTCGCTGACGGCGCGGGCCAGGGCCAGCTTCTCCCGCATCACCTCGAGCTCGAGCAGGCGCGCGTGCAGGAGCGGGGGGCTGGGTGCCACGGTGCGCAGGTGGGGCACGAGGTCGCCGTCGTATTCGATGATCTCCAGGAGATCGCTGAAGGTGGCAAAGTCGATCAGCTGCTGGTACTCGCTCTCGTACCAGTCGATGGCCTTTTCCTTCTCCTTGCGTTCGATCAGACGGTCGAGAACGCCGGGGGGAAGGCCCACCCGGAACCACTCGTTGCCGTGGCGCTTTTCCAGCTCGTCACGAACGGTGGTGCGCAGGTCTCCGAGTATCTGAGCCAGGATGCGGTAGGCATCGAGGTTCTGTTCCATGTCCAACATTGTGTTCATCCTCCGGCCTGGACATCGAATCTGGAGTGTCTTCTCACACTGCTCGCGAGCAATGTACCACGGACACCCGGATGGCGCGAAACGGGGGCCGCGGGATGTCCGCGGCCCCCGTGGACAGGGCGGGAGGGTCAGTGGCGGCGGCTCCGCCGGGGCGTGGAGGGTGTTCCGGGACGGGTCCTGGAGGCAACACGGCGGCCGGCCGGGGCCGTCCGGGCCCCTGCAGCCGACGGGGTCCGGGTTCCGCGGGAAGTGGCCACGGCGACCCGTCGCGACGTCCGTGGTGAGGCTCTCCGGGCCGTCGTGGTCCGGCCGGGGCGCGAGGGTGCAGGCCGTGTGACCGCCGTGGGCCGGGAGCGGCTGCCGGCGGAGAGGGAGAGGTGGGTTGCCGTGCGGCGGGACTGTGGCCGGACAGTCCGGGTTCCGGCGCCGCCCGTCCGTCCGGAGGCGCCCCTGCGGTCCCGGACGGTCGCCGCGGGGCGGGAGGAGGAGGGAAGGGGCGCGCCGGCCCGGCCGCTCCTCGGGCTCGTGTCACCACGGGTTCCACTCCAGCTGCCCCGGGGCCGGACCTGGGTCCTTCCGGTGAGGCCGGAGGGGCTGCCGTGCCGTGCGGACGAGCGACGGGAGATGGTCCGGGCGGGCGTGGCCGGACGCGAGGAAGTTCCGCCGTGGCCCGTGACCGGCACGACCCTGCCGCCGCGATCGAGGGTCCTGGAGATGGAGGGGGCCAGGCCCGAGCGGACCGCGGCGCGGGAGTACCGCTCCACACTGCGGGCGACACCCTCGGGCCGGACCGCCCGCACGGTGCGGTCCCCCATTCGGACGCTCCGCTCGGCCACCGGGACGGTGCGGACGGGGGTCCCCGTGACCCGCTCGATGCGATCCCGGGCGGGGGGACCGCCCATCATGCGGACCGACCGGTGCGACAGTCCCCGGATCTCCGAGCCGGGGCGGGCCACGGCGGCCACGTTCCGGGCGGTGAACCTGTTCCATTCCACGAAGTTGGCGTAGCGGGCGTCCCGCCAGCCGTCGCGGTACCCGTCGCCGTAGCCGTGGTCGTACCCCCGCCAGTAGGCCCGCTGCGCGTGGCTCCAGCCCGGAGGTGGTGCGGCGTACCAGCCCACGCAGGCTCCGTACGAGACCCAGGCCACGTTGGCGGGTGTGTAGACGTACCCGGGCTGCCAGACCCACCCGAAGGTGGTGAAGGCCCACGAGCCGTAGTGGTGGGGCACGTAGCCCCAGGGCTCGTAGGCGACCCAGGTCCATCCCATGGGCGTGTACACCCACCGGCCCCACGTGTAGGGCCGCCAGCCCGGGGCCACGTACGGTCTCCAGACCCTTCCGAGTCCTCCCACGTGGACCCACTCGCCGTATCCCGCCAGGGTGGTCTCGAAGCTCAGCGAGAAGCCCGGCGAGCTCCATGCCGGCGAGTAGACGGGGTAGTCGCTGTACCCCAGTGAGAATGCGAAGCCTCCGCCCCCCACCGAGATGCCGAAGCTGACCCCGGCGGAAGCCGGTGCGGTGGGGACCATGGCGGCGGCCACGGCGGCGATGACGATGACGAGGGGTGTCCGGTGTCCCATGCTGACCTCCCGGGCCGCGTTCCGGTGCGGCCCGCCAGGGGTCACTGCAACCCCGGTGCCAGCGGTGGAGGAGCACGGTCGATCCCCTGGAACACCCGGTTTCAGGGGGGTTGTGCCGTCGTGTCCTCCATGAGGTGGTCGTGGCGCTGCGTGGGGTGTCCCCTCTGGAGGACAGCTCTGTGCTCAGTCCCGGCGCTCCACCTCGCCGGTCATGGGGACGAAGCGGACAGGGATCACCGAGCGCTCGGAGAAGCCCTCGGGTGTCCTGGTGATGACCTTGAGCTCCTGGTAGAAGGCCCCCACCGGGATCACCATGTGGCCCCCCACCGCGAGCTGGTCCAGCAGGGGCTCCGGGATCCGCTCCGGGGCCGCGGTCACGATGATGCCGTCGAAGGGCGCCTCCTCCGGCCAGCCGGCGTAGCCGTCGCCGCAGCGCACGTGGACCGTGTGGTACCCGAGACTGTCGAGACGCCGTGCCGCCTCCTGGCAGAGGCGGGAGCGGATCTCGATGGTGAACACCTCCACCCCCATGGCCGCGAGGACGGCCGACTGGTACCCCGAACCCGTGCCGATCTCGAGCACGCGCTTTCCGGGGCCCACCTCCAGGAGCTCCGTCATCAGGGCCACGATGTAGGGCTGGGAGATGGTCTGGCTCTCGCCGATGGGCAGGGGCGAATCGGCGTAGGCCTGGTTCCGGACGCCCTCCGGCACGAACTCGTGCCGGGGAACCTTCCGCATGGCCTCGAGGACGAGCGGGTCGTGAACCCCCCGGGCCTCGATCTGTGTCCGGACCATCCTCTCGCGGAGCGCCGCCCAGTCCGGAGTGTCCGCCGGGCTCGCCCCCCGGTCGAAGAAACCGCAGGCCGCCATGAGCACCCCCAGTGCCAGGACCCCCACCGCAGGAACACGCCGACGGGGCTCCCTCATGGGGCAGGCCCCCCGCCACCGGGGCCGGGGGAGACCCACCGGTCCCGGCCCGCGACCACGGTCCGGAGCACCTTCATGCCGAGGATGGCCGCCGGTTCCACCGTGGTGGGATCACGGTCCACGATGGTGAGATCCGCCTCGAAGCCGGGCGCCACCACGCCGGACCACCGCTCGCAGTGGCCGGCCCAGGCGGCCCCCGTGGTGAACAGCTCCAGGGCCCCGGCCGGGGTCAGGCGCTCGGCGGGGTTCCATCCGCCGGGCGGCGTGCCGTCCGGGCGTTGCCGGGTGATGGCGGCGAAGAGCCCCCTGCGGGGATCGGGGTCCTCCACCGGGGCGTCGGAACCGCCGGCCAGGACGGCGCCGGCGTCCGCCAGTGACCTCCACCGGTAGGCCCAGGCGATCCGGACCGGTCCCAGGCGGTCCGGCGCCCAGGGCATGTCCGAGGTGCAGTGGGTGGGCTGGATGGAGGCCACCACGCCCAGCCGGGCGAAGCGGGGCACGTCGCCGGGCCGCACGATCTGTGCGTGCTCCACGCGGTGCCGGAGGCGCCGGCAGGTGGCCGGCCCCAGCCCGGCGTAGAGGTCCAGCACACGGTGGACCCCCTCGTCCCCGATGGCGTGGATGCCCACCTGGAAGCCCGCCCTGGAAGCGGCCCGGATGGTGGACCGGAGGACCTCCACCGGCGTCACCGCCAGTCCGTGGTTCCCCGGGTCGTCGGCGTAGTCCTCGCCCAGGAGGGCGCCGCGGCTTCCCAGCGCACCGTCGGCGTAGAGCTTGACCCCCCCGATCCTGAGCATCCTCCGCCCGATGGAGGGTCCCCGGGGGAGCTCCCGGGCCAGCAGCGCGGCGTCCGAGCCGTCCAGGAGGACGTACACCCGGATGGGGAGCCGGTCCCCGGCCTCCAGCCGCCTGAGAACACGGAGCTCCCGTGCGGTGGTTCCGGCGTCGTGGACCTGGGTGAAGCCCATGGCCGCCAGGGCCCGGGCCGACCGGAGCATCCACCGTTCCAGCGTGGCATCGTCGGGCGGGGGGACCACGCGGAGGAGCAGGCCCATGGCCTCGTCCACGAACACCCCCGTGGGCGTCCCGTCGGGCCGTCTGAGGATCCGGCCCCCCTCCGGGTCGGGCGTGTCACGGTCCACGCCGGCGAGCTCCAGGGCGCGGGCGTTGGCCACGGCGGCGTGGCCGTCCACGCGGCGCAGCAGCACCGGCCGGTCCGGAATGGCCTCGTCCAGGGCGGCCCGGTCGGGGAAGGCCTTGCCGGGCCAGAGGTTCTGGTCCCACCCGCGGCCCGTGAGCCAGGCTCCGGGCGGAAGGTCCGCGGCGGCCTCGCGGGCCCTGCGGACCACCTCCTGGAAGGACGTGGCACCGTTGAGGTCCACCTCCTCCAGCGACCGGCCGTGGCCCGTGAAGTGGAGGTGGGCGTCGCACAGTCCGGGCAGGACGTGGGCGCCGCCGAGCTCCACGATCTCGGCGTCCCCTCCGGCCCCCAGCTCTTCCAGGGTGCCCACGGCGGCGATCCGGCCGTCGCGAACCAGGATCGAGGCCCGCACCGCCCCCTCGGGACCGTGCACGATCCCCCCTGTGAAGACCCGGTCCCGTGCCTGGAGTGGGCCGGTTCCCGTGAACAGAACAGCCAGTCCCAGCCCGATGACGAGGTGTCGCATGGGGCCAGTGTAGCGCAGCCCTCGCTTGACGAAGGGACGGCGGAGGGAGCACCATGCCGCCACGGAGCGCATCGTGGCCGCCACGCGGCTGCCGGAGCTCCTGGACGGCCGTGGCCGGCCCAGGTTCGGCGTGAAGTTCTACGCCGTGAACGCCAGGGGCGAGTACGGCTCGGCCTCCATGTGGAGCGGGGAGCGCTTCGCCGTCTGCCGCGCCGGGGAGGAGCCCCGCCTGGAGGACTGCGCGTACCTCTACGAGAGAACGGACACGTAGAGCTTCGCAGAGGGCCGGCCGGGCTGGACTCCGTCCGTCTTCCGGGGGCGCCGGGAGGCCGTGGTAGGCTCCCCCCATGCGGGCTCCCACGAAGATCCTGCTCATCGGCGTGCTCCTGGTGGTGGCGCAGCTGGTGGTCCCGGTGAAGGAGGCGGCCGCCGGCACGTGGTGGAGCCTGGTGCCCCCGCTGCTGGCCATCGGCCTGGCCCTTGTGTTCCGCGACGTGATCCTCTCCCTCTTCCTGGGCGTCTGGCTCGGTGCGGCGATCCTCGCGGGGGGCAGCGTGCCCGCGGGCTTCCTGAGGACCGTGGACACCCACATGCGGGGCGCGCTGGTGGACTCGGACCACATCAGCATCATCCTGTTCTCCCTGCTCCTGGGCGGGATGGTGGCGGTCATGAGCCGGTCCGGCGGCACCCACGGGATCGTGAAGCTCCTGGAGCCACTGGCCACCACGCCGCGGCGGGCCCAGCTGGTCACATGGCTCATGGGCGTGCTCATCTTCTTCGACGACTACTCCAACACGCTCATCGTGGGCAACGCCATGCGCCCGGTGACCGATCGCCACCGGGTGAGCCGCGAGAAGCTCTCGTTCCTGGTGGACTCCACCGCGGCGCCGGTGGCCTGCATCGCGCTGGTCTCCACCTGGATCGGCTACGAGGTCTCGCTGCTCGGGGACGCCCTGCGGTCGGGGGGGTCGGAGCTCAACCCCTTCACGGTCTTCCTGGCCTCCATCCCCTACAACTTCTACCCCTGGCTGGCCCTGGCCGTGGGGCTCACGGCGGCGCTGACCCGGCGGGACTGGGGCCCCATGCTCGCCGCGGAGCGCCGGGCGGCAGAGGGCGAGGTGCTGGCGGCCTCGGCGCGGCCCCTCGCCGACTACGAGAATGCCGGGCTCGCCCCCGACGAGGACGTCCCGCTCCGCTGGTACAACGCGGCCCTGCCCGTCCTGTCCGTGGTGCTCGTGACCCTGGTGGGCCTGTGGATCACCGGGCGGCAGGCGCTGACGGCGGAGGGCGCAGCCAGGCCCGGCCTGACCACGATCATCGGGGCCTCGGATCCCTTCACGGTGCTGCTCTGGGCGAGCCTCATCGGGCTCACCCTGGCGGTGGGGCTGGCCGTCTTCCAGGGGCTGCTGAGCCTGCGGGACGCCATGGACGCCGCCGTCCGGGGCTTCAAGTCCATGCTCATGGCGGTGGTGGTGCTGACGCTGGCCTGGTCGCTGGGTGGGGTGTGCACGGAGCTCGAGACCGCACGCTTCCTGGTGGGCTCGGTGGGACCGTGGCTGCCGGTGGACCTGGTTCCCACCGCCGTGTTCCTGGTGGCCGCCATGGTGAGCTTCGCCACGGGGACCTCCTGGGGCACCATGGCCATCCTCACGCCGCTGGCGGTGCCCCTGGTCCTCACGGGGGCCCAGACCCACCTGCACCACCACCTCATGGCGGCGGTGGTGGGCTCCATCCTGGGCGGGGCGGTCTTCGGGGACCACTGCTCGCCCATCTCGGACACCACCATCATGTCCTCCATGGCCTCGGGCTGCGACCACGTGGACCACGTGCGGACCCAGCTGCCCTACGCCCTGCTGGCGGCCCTCGCGGCGCTCCTGCTGGGGTACCTCCCCGAGGCCTTCGCCGACGTGCCGTCCTGGGTCTCGCTCCCCGTGGCCTTCGCGGCGGTGGTCCTCTGGTTCCGGTGGAGGGGGGCGCCCGCCCGTCCCGCGTGAGGACGCCCGGAATGTGACGCGGTCACGGAAGATCACCCCGTGGTGGCGGGCCAGGTGTGGACGGTATGGAGCCACCGTCCCGTGATGGGCGTAGCAGATGGGTTCCGGCTGGCATGTCCCGTCATGGGTCAATCGGTCCCCGGTAGCTGGCGGCGATGGTGGTCCGGACGGCCTCGAGGAGGCGGTCCACATCGTCCTTGCCGAGGCCGGCGGTGGGGATCGGCTCGCCCACGTGAATCTCCATGGTTCCCGGGCGGGGCAGCCAGGAGCCCTTGGGCAGGATGGCGTGGCTCCCGTTGATGGTGACGGGAACGATGGGGACCCGGGCATCCACGGCCAGGTGGAAGCCGCCCTTCTTGAAGCGCTGGAGGCTGCCGTGGGGCGACCGGGTACCCTCGGCGAAGACCAGGACCGTGCGGCCCCTCCGGACGGTCTCCACGGCGCGGGCCATGCGGCGGCGGGCGGCCTCGGAGTTGCCGCGGTCGATGGGAATGAAGCCCAGGGCCACCGCGGCCTGCCCCCAGAGGGGGATCCGGACCAGCTCCTGCTTGATGACGATGTGGAGATCGAGGGGTAGCGCCAGGAGCAGGGCGGGACCGTCGTAGTGGCTCGTGTGGTTGGAGATGACCACCAGGGCGGAGTCATCCGGGAGATTTCCGAGCCCGTGGATGCGGAGGGTCACGCCGGTGGTGCCCAGCAGCATGCGGCACCAGAGGCGCGTGGTGGCGAAGGCGGCCCTGGTTGCGCCGAGGCCGCCAAGCACGATGATGGCCGATGCGGCCACCAGGGTTGTCACCACCATCACGGCCAGGATGACCAGGAAGTGGGCCACGCGCACGGGGAGGGTGTCGGAGAGCTCCGCGAGCGTTGTGGGAATCCCCTCCACGAAGGCCGGGCGGCGGGTCACGATCCGCCTCCCAGGAGCCTCAGGAAGTGGTCCCCGACGGCCCGGAACACCTGCAGGCGGGAGCCCGGAGCCCGGATCCCGTGCTTGAGGCCTGGGAAGAGGACGAGCTCGAAGCGGGTTCCGGCCTTCCACGCGCGGTCCGAGAGCTGGAGCGTGTTCTGGACGTGCACGTTGTCGTCGCCCGTTCCATGGATCACCAGGAGGCGATCCGGCCGGAGCTTCTCCACCGCCTCGAGCACGGAGCCGGCCGCGTAGCCCTCGGGGTTCTCCTCCGGCGTGCCCATGTAGCGCTCCGTGTAGATGGAGTCGTAGAGCCGCCAGTCGGTCACGGGCGCCACGGCCACCCCCGCGGCGAAGGCGCCGGGGGCGTGGGTGAGGGCGTAGGCGGTCATGTACCCGCCGTAGGACCACCCCCAGATCCCGATGCGGTTCCCGTCCACCCACGGCTGACGCTTCAGCCAGGCAACCCCGGCCAGCTGGTCCGGGAGCTGGGAGCTCCCGAGCCGGTGGTCGCACAGGCCCTCGAACTCCCGGCCCCGGGCTGCGGAACCCCGGTTGTCCAGTGCGAAGACCACGAGACCCTGCCGGGCCAGCCACTGGTGGAACAGGAAGGTGTCCCGGCCCCAGGCGTCGCGCACCACCTGGGCGTGGGGGCCCCCGTAGGTGTAGATCACCACGGGGTATCTCCTCGAGGGGTCGAAGTCCGGCGGCGTGAGGAGCATGGCGTGGAGCCGGACGCCGTCGGCGGCCTTCACCTCCAGGAAGCGGACCGCGCCCATCCGGATCGCCTCGAGCTCCTCGTTCCGGTTGGCCTGGACCGTGCGCAGGTGTTGGCCGCCGGTGTCGACCAGCTCCAGGTGGGGCGGCCGGCCGATGTCCGAGGAGGTGACCAGGAGGTACCTGCCGGAGCCGGAGAGGGACCCCCGGTGGGTCCCCGGCTCCCCGGTGATCCGCACGGGCTCGCCCCCGGCAAGGGGCACGGCGAAGAGCTGGCGCTCCAGTGGGGACGGCGCCGCCGCCTGGTAGACGGCGGTCGCCTGGTCGGCCGAGAGTCCCACGAGGGCCGTCACCTCGGCCTCGCCCGGCGTGAGGTCCCGGATGGAGCCGTCCGGGGAGTGGAGCTCCAGGTGCATGGAGCCCGACCTCCTGCTGGCCCACAGGAAGGCGCCGTCCGCGAGGAACCGGAGCTCCTCCACGGGCTCCACCCAGTGGGGGTCGGTCTCGGTGTACAGCTCGGCGGCGGCCCCGGTCTCCAGGTCCAGCCGCATGAGGTGGAGGGCATCCTGGTCCCGGTCCAGCACCTGGTACCACAGGCCCGTGCCGTCGGGAGTGAAGCCCAGGCGCGGGACGTAGGGGATGGGCTCCGAGAACGTCACAAGCCAGCGCCGGACGGGTTCCAGCTCCGGGCCGAGCCGGACGGCGTGGATGGAGGGGAGGGGGGCCGGATCGCCCGCCTTGGGGTACCGCTGCTCCTTCACCGTGGCGTGGGTGGCGAGGGCGTTCACGATGGGAAAGGGCTCGATGGGCGTGTCGTCCAGGCGCAGCCAGGCGATGGTGCTCCCGTCGGGCGACCACGCGTGGGCCCTGCCGCTCCTGCCCGCCAGCTCCTCCCAGTAGACCCAGTCCAGGATGCCGTTGTGGACCGTGTCCGAGCCGTCGCTGGTGAGCCAGCGCTGGCGGCCCGTGGCGGGATCGGCGACCCAGAGGTCGTTGTCGTGGACCCAGGCGAGACGGCGGCCGTCCGGGGAGAAGGAGATGGCCTGCGCACCCTGTCCGGCCCCATCCAGGGTCGTCACGGAGCCGTCCCCGAGCGCCACCAGGAGGAGGTCCTCCCCGTCGCGGAGGAGGATGGTGCCGCCATCGGGAGAGATGTGGAAGCCCTCGAGGCGAAGGGGGGTGGACCTGGTCTTCCCGGTGGCGATCTCCGTGGAGGTCAGCAGGACGGTCTCCCCACCCGTGGCGGCGTCCACCTCCACCAGGCGGTCCACGGCGTCCCTGCCCGAGCCCTCCGTGCGGACCACGAGCCACGCGTCCCGGCCGGGCCGCCAGACGGGCCTGTCGAGCCGGCCGGCGAGGGGATGCTCCCGGTCGCCGAAGATGCGCTCCAGGGTGAGCTCCCCGGGTGTGGTCTTCCCGCCGGCAGTCTCCGTGGTGTCCGGGGTGGCGTGGGCCGTGGACGTCAGGGCCAGGATCGCGACGGCGGCGCATGCGGCGAGACCTCTGAGACGGAGCATGGAACCTCCCCCGCCCGGCTGGGCCCCCACATTGTACCCGTGGCCGTGGACCGGGAGCCCTGCCCGGGTTCCCGCGCCGACTCTCCGCAGGGGATCGGTGAAAGGGGGCCTTCACCCCTCCAGATCGCGACCCTTCACATCATGGAGGTGGTGCGTCCGCGCCTCCACACGGTTCCTGAGCTCCGCCACGGCGGCCTGCAGCTCGTGGGCCAGGGGGTGGGCGCCCAGCCGCCGGCGCACGGCAGTGGCCACCGACGCCAGGTACCAGAGCTGCAGGTCCGGCGGGGCGTTGCAACGGTTCCAGACGAGGGCCGGGTCGGAAGCGCCCCGGAGGTCGGCCAGGAGGCTGAGCACGTTGTGGAGCGTGTAGACTCTCCGGTGGGAGGTGTTCATGTTCCGGAAACTCGTCGTGGCGATCTCGTTGCTGGTGGCGGCGCCGGTCTCGGCCCAGTTCGTCGCTCCCGGTGGTGTCGTGCCCGTGGTGGCCAACAACGCCGGTGAGGGAGACACCTACTGGCGGTCCGACGTGAACGTCCTCAACGTCAGCGGCGAGGACACCACCGTCCAGATGCAGCTCTTCCCCAACACCGGACCGGGGGGCGGGGCCTACGAGCCGAAGCTCAGCGATCCCATCGACATCCCCGCCGGTCAGCAGAGGGCCTTCACCAACGTGGTGCAATCCATCTTCGGCATGCCGGAGACCTACGGCACGCTGTGGATCTACTCCCTGGACGGCAAGCCGCTGGTGATCACGTCGAGGACCTACACGCCGGGCGGCGGCGGGACCTACGGACAGGACGTGAGCTCCGTCCTCGTGGCGGCCAACGCCTGGATCGCCGGGGTGGAGCACGACAGCCTCTTTCGCACCAACGTGGGGATCTTCTGGCCCTGGACGCAGCCGGTCCAGTTCACCGTGGAGGTCTTCAGCTCGGCAGGGGAACAGGTGGGCGGGGGGACGATCACCTTCGTGGACGCCGGCCTCCAGCAGCTGAGCCTGAGCAACTTCGGCGTGTCGAACCTGGTGTCGGGGTGGGTGAGGATCAGCTGCTCCAATGCCCAGAACCTCTGGTACGCCTACGGTTCCACCGTGGACGAGACCACGGGGGACGCCGTCTACCGCCCGGCCCGGGGCTACGAGCTCCAGTAGCGAGAGGGATCGGCGCCGGTGGCGGATCCGCCGGGCTGAGGTAGAATCCCGCCCCGGGGCAGGTCCCGGAGCGCCGAGGCGGACGGCCGGGTACCCCCTCGGGAGGCCCGAATGCAGGCATCGTCCATCCTCGATCTCATCGGCAGCACGCCCCTGGTGGAGCTCACCCGCATGGTGGAGCCCGGCATGGCCCGGGTGCTGCTCAAGATGGAGTCGTACAACCCCACCGGTTCGCTCAAGGACCGGATCGTCAGGTACATCCTCGAGCGCGCCGAGGCGGATGGCACACTCAAGCCCCACCACATCATCACGGACGCCTCCTCGGGCAACACGGGGATCGCCATCGGCATGGTGGCGGCGCTCAAGGGGTACCGCTCCCGGATCTTCATGCCGGAGACCAAGTCCATCGAGCGGCGCACGATCATGCGGGCCTGGGGCACCGAGCTGGTGCTGACCACGGGCGAGGACCAGAACTCCCACATCTGGGAGGTGACCGAGGCGGCGAAGGACACGGACACCTACTTCTACCTGGACCAGAACGGCAACCCGGGCAACTGGGAGGCCCACTACCACGGTACGGCGGCGGAGCTGGTGGAGCAGACGGGCGGGGTGCTGCACGCCTTCGTGGCGGGCGCCGGCACCGGTGGCGTGCTCATGGGTGCGGCCCGGAGGTTCCGGGAGGCGGGGATGGACACGCGCATCGTGGCCGTGGAGCCCGACAACCCCCACTCCCACATCGAGGGGCTGCTCCACTTCGACGGCTCCTACGTGCCGCCCATCTGGGACGAGTCCCTGGTGGACGAGAAGGTCCAGGTGTCCGACGAGGACGCCTTCGAGACGGCGCGCCGCCTGGCCCGGGAGGAGGGGATCTTCTGCGGCGTCTCCACGGGGGCCACCACCTGGATGGCCCTCCGGGAGGCCCGCAGGCTGGGCGAGGGCAGGGTGGTGGTGGCCATCGCCGGCGACCGCGGCGAGCGCTACCTCTCCACCGGCCTCTTCGGCTGAGGCTGCCCATCCTCCCACCGCTTCCTGGCAGGTGAGCCTGTTGCAAGAGACCTCTCTCGCGTCTCGCGGTCGATTCCCGCGATATCGGTCCCCTGTCACGCGAGAGAATGAACCACCGATTCCGGGGATTTTCTGGATCTGGAAAGAGGTCGCGAGGACCGGAATGTGCCGTCGGTTCGACGCCTGGCGCCGGGGGTACGTTTCTCCGGAGAGTGGCGAGAAGGTCACGTGACACGAGAGAGAGGAGTCCGGGAAGCCGGGCTGGATGATTCAGGAACCTTCGTGACGGGCGGCGCGAGGTGCCGCTCGAGGTGGTGTTCTCACCTGGCGAGGGCGCGAAGGCGTGGATCGAGCAGATCGGAACACTGCACCGAGACGACGCCGCCAGGAATGGTGGATCATGCCGTGCGGTTGAAGCATCCCGAACATTCCGGGCCAGGGGCTCAGAACCCGAGGCCGAGGGACCAGCTGAAGATCCAGTCCCTGCGGTCCGGGCCCGCGGTCTGGCGGAGGGCGCCCAGGACGATGTTGACGCGGTCGATGGAGATCTCGAGCTCCGGTCCCACGTACGTGGCCGAGTCGGGAGCTGTCACGGGGTCGTGCCAGGTCCGGAGCGCGGTGGCCCGGAAGCCGAAGCCCATGTAGGCGTGCCGGAGGAAGCCCGAGCGGCCCACGTCGGTCCAGAGCCGGCCCCAGCCCACCGAGAACCGGCCGCCCCCGGTGCCCGCCCCGAGCTGGAGGTAGGGTCCCATGAACTCGCAGAGGAGGTGGCAGGGATCGTCCGGGAAGGCGCGGGAGGCCATCACGCCCACGGAGCCCGAGAGGGCCTGGGGGGTGGACCACCCCGCCTCCCATAGCCCCACGGCCCGGAAACGCCTGGAGGCCTCCTCGGCCTCGACCTCCGACTGGAGCCGGAGGAGCCGTTCCTCCGGAATGGGCCGGGGCGAGGGCAGCGGGGACGCGCCACCGTCCAGCGGCCGTGGGGTCCTGCCGCAGACGCTCTCCACGGAGAAGCTCAGGGGGTCGGGGATCTTCCCCTCTGCGGCCATTTCCAGGACGGCCCTCTCCGAGATGGTGAACCCGTCCCTGGCAGCGTAATCCTCCCGCCGGGCCGTGAGCCACGGGTCGTCCAGCCAGTGGCAGTAGGTCTCCACCACCGGCCGCACCTTCTTCCAGAGGCCGGGCCGGAAGACCTGGGGCTGGTAGGACTCGTCCCACTCGGGGGTCACGTAGCGCCGGAGGTCGACGGGGCGGGCGATGCGCCAGCCCTCCTCGGAGTGCTCGAGGGCGGGGGACGGACCCTCGCAGAGGTCGCGGTAGAACAGCATGCCCTGGACGTCGGACTCCAGGTCGGAGAGGGAGAGCACGCCCGAGGTGCGGTATCCCAGGAGGAGGTACCGTTCGCTCTTCAGCCCCGTGGCCACCGCCCTCTCCACGGCCTCCTCCGGTGAGGCACCCTTCGCGAGCTCCGTGTGGTAGTCGGTGTGGAGCTGCCAGCCCACGGAGACGAAGTGGGAGAGCTTGTCGGTTCCGATCAGCACGCCGCCCACCTGGATCGTTGGTGTGAACGGCATCCACAACGTGATGTTCAGGGCGGGCCGGTTCCGGTAGAGGAACTCCGAGGGATAGGCGAGCTCCTCCTCCGCCGTCCCGGGGTACCGGTCCACGAGCGAGCTTGAGGAGGCCCAGACCTCGGGGGGGTGGATGATGAACAGGAAGCGGAGGCGCGCCTGGTAGCGGGCCGTGACGTCGGCGCACCGGGCCGGTTCGCCGGCCTCGTCGATGGCTGCCTGGAGCTCCCGGTTGAACCACGCGTTCAGGACGGGTGCCGAGTCGCGGAGGTCCCTGCCCCAGGTGATGTACTGGTCGGTCTCCAGCGCCCCCACGGGCAGGACGGCGGCCAGCATGGCCAGCACGAGGCCCGGGAGGGCCGGCCGGTGGTGCGTCATCCGGGGTGCCTCGAGGGGGTCCTCAGAAGCGGTACGCCAGGGAGGCCAGGATGTGCGTGCGTCCGATGGCTCCGATCTCCACGGTTCCCACCCAGTGCGTGCCCATCCCCAGGGAGGCGCCCAGGAGAGCGTTCCACGGGTTCCTGGCCTCGAGCCTGGCCTCGAAGGGGATCTCCCCGACGTACGGAATGGTGAAGACGCCCGTGTCGGTCTCGTCCACGGACTGGTACATGGTGCCGACCCACACGGCGCCCTTCTCGAAGGTCAGGCCAAGCTTGAGCGTGGTGACCCAGGCCTTGATATCGGTGGTGGAGACGTCAAGGTCGGTGCTGGTGTACTCGTAGGTGAGCGAGCTGAAGTACCGATCCCACCCGCCGGCCAGGGTGAAGCCGAGGCCGTAGACCGTGCCGTCGTAGTTGATCTTGACGTGGTCCAGGGGAATGGGAAGGCCGAGCTCGAGGGTGGAGAGGTTCACGTCGGTGTATCCGTCGATGGTGCCGAGGAAGCCGAAGATGTCGAGGAAGGGCAGCACCCAGTAGTCGATCTGGGCGTGGACCGTCTGGGTGGAGTTGTCCACGTCGAGCCCGTTGACCTCGCTGGGCTCGATGCCCGGGAACTCGAAGCTGAGGCTGGAGATGTCGTACTTCTGATCCTGGTTGTAGTACACCACGGAGATCCCCAGCCTGGGCGGGAGGTTCAGGCCGGCGTTGTCGTCGGGGGCGGCCGACTGGGCACCTGCGGGCAGGGAGAGCCCGGCCGTGAGCGTCGTGAGGAGCATGATCTTCACCATGGATCTGAGCATACGAGAACTCCCTTCGTGGATCCGCTGAGGTCGAGCCCGGATGGGGTGGTTCAGCGGTGGTGTGGTGGGGGATTCTACACCAGCGAGAATGTTCTTCCTGCATCCAGGCAAGGCGAGTGGTGGAGTGGAGCGGCGGGCGCCACCGTCCGGTGGCACCCGCCCGGATCCCGATCGAGCCGATGGCAGCAGTCCTGGATCCAGGTGGATTCTCGTGACATCGGCCCCGACCCGCCGGGAAACATGAACCACGAATTCAGGAGACCGGTCAGAAGGCACCATTGATCGAAAATCACGTCCGGTGCCGCGCCGGACCAATGGGTGCGTTCCGCTGGAGGGTCCTGTGCGAGGCCTGGCTGGCCCCGAAGAGTCTCCTCGGGTTGTCCACGATCATTGCGTCCACGTCGGAGACGGGGATGCCGATGTTCCCGAGTCTGGGGGCGTCCGGCGGTTCCTGTCCGTGGCCCCGGGGCCTTTCCGGCCTTCCGGCGTCACGGGCTTCCGTGGGCGATGGCGTGGCGGGCCGCGCCCTCGAGGATCTGGACCGCCATGCCCAGCCTCCCGAAGCGCGGGTCCTTCGTCTGGCCGTGGAAGAAGCGGTAGTAGATCTGCTGGGCGATGCCCGCCAGCCGGAACAGGCCGTACACGTGGTAGAAGGTGAAGTCGTCCACCTCGAGCCCGGCGCCCTGGAGGTACCGGTCCACCACCTCGCGCCGGGTGAGGGCGCCGGGAAGGGTGGTGGGGACCAGGCGGATGGCCTGGAGCTCCGGGGGATCGTCGGCCTGGACCCAGTAGGCCAGGGACGCGCCCAGGTCCATGAGCGGGTCCCCGATGGTGGCCATCTCCCAGTCCAGGATGCCGATGATCCGGAGCGGGTCTCCGGGGTCCAGCACCACGTTGTCGAAGCGGTAGTCGTTGTGGATGACGGCGGCGCCCCGTTCCGGGGGGCGGTTCGCCGCGAGCCAGGCCATCACCTCCTCGAAGTCGGGGACGTCCGGGGTCCGGGCGGCCCGGTACCGCTGGCTCCACCCCGTGATCTGCCGCTCCACGTAGCCCTCCGGGTGGCCGAAGTCCTCCAGGCCGATGGCACGGTGGTCCAGGGCGTGCAGCTCGCGGTGCACGTCCACCAGCCGGCAGCAGAGCGCCCGCATGGTTTCGGGGGCGAGCTCCAGGCCCTCGGGGAGGTCGCGGCGGAGGATGAGGCCGCGGATCCGGCGCATGAGGAAGAAGGGCGCCCCCAGCACCGAGGTGTCGTCACAGAAGGCCACCGGCTCCGGGGCGTGGGGGAAGTGCCCGGCGAGGGCGGAGAGGACCTGCCACTCCCGGTGCATGTCGTGCCCGCTCTTCGGCTTCTTCCCGAAGGGCGGGCGGCGGAGCACCAGCTCGTGGTCTCCGACGCGGAGCAGGTAGGTGAGGTTGGAGTGCCCCGCGGGGAACTGGCTGACCTCCACCGGTCCGGCGAGCTCCGGACGGACGCGGCCCAGCCAGCCGGCCAGGGCTTCGGTGTCCGGCTCCTCTCCGGGCCGTGGCGGCCTGGTCGGGTCATCGAAAGACATGGCTGCCCTCCCTGATCTCCGCCGCGCGGGCGCGGTAGGGCTTGAGGATCCTCCGGGCCAGCGAGAGCTTGTGGACCTCGTCGGCCCCGTCGTAGATGCGGGCGGCCCGCTCGTGGCGGTGGAAGTAGGCGAGGATGGTGTCGTCGGTCATGCCCAGGCCGCCGAAGACCTGGAGGGCACGGTCCACCACCTTCTGCATCACGTTGGCCACCACGAACTTGATCATGGAGATCTCCTCGCGGACCTCCTTCCACCCCAGGTGCTCGATCTTCCAGGCGGTCTGGAGGGTCAGGGCCCTGGCCGCAGCGATCTCGGCGGCGCTCTCGGCGATCCAGGCCTGGATGATCTCCCTGTCCGCGAGGACCTGGCCGGGGGCGATGGGGCGGGTCACCGCCCGCTTGCACAGCAGGTCGAGCGCCCTCCGGCAGATCCCCAGCCACCGCATGGTGTGGTGGATGCGGCCGGGGCCCAGGCGTTCCTGGGCGATGCGGAAGCCCGCGCCGCGGGGCCCCAGCAGGTTCTCCTCGGGGACCCTGCACGAGTGGTAGAGGATCTCCGCGTGGCTGGCCCAGCCGTCGCCCGTGTGGCCCATCACCGAGATGTTCCGCACCAGGTCGAAGCCGGGAGTGTCCGTGGGCACGATGATCATGCTCGCCCGCTGGTGGGGCGGGGCCTCGGGGTCGGTGACGGCCATGACGATGGCGAAGGCCGCGCCGTCCGCCGACGTGGTGTACCACTTCTGCCCGTTGATGACCCACTGACCGTCCTCGAGCACCGCGGTGGTGTCCATCATCACGGGGTTCGAACCGGGGAGCTCCACCTCCGTCATGGAGAAGCAGCTCCGGATCTCACCGCGGACCAGCGGCCCCAGCCAGCGTTCCTTCTGCTCCGGCGTTCCATGATCGTGGAGGATCTCGATGTTCCCGGCGTCGGGGGCGTGGCAGCCGAAGACGTAGTGCCCCAGGGGGCTCCTGCCCAGCACCTCCGAGACCAGGGCGAAGTCGGTGAGGGGCAGGCCCATGCCCCCGTACTCCTTCGGCTGGGCGGGGCCCCAGAGGCCCATCTGCCTGACCCTGGCCCTGAGCCTGTCGATCTGCGGCTCGATCTCGGAGAAGTTCTTCGTGAGGAACGCGGGCTCCAGGGGAATCACCTCCTCCTGGACGAACCGCTCCATGAGGTCGAGCATGACCTGCGTTTCTTCGTTCACGGTGAAATCCATGGTGGCCTCCCGGTGCCGTGGTGCTGACTTTACTCACCGGTATAGTCACCCGGAGGGGAATCGGCTGTCAAGGAGGCCCGGTGGCTCCTGCTGCTGGTTCGTGGATCTGGCACGGCCGGAAGAATGGACGGCACACCGGCACCGGGCCCGGCGTCCGGGCGGCGATACTTTACCGGCGGGTCCGATACTGGGGCTTCAGGCCTCCATGGCTTCCCGGTGGCCGTCCGGGATCGCCGAGGCCAGGGCCATCCGGGTCACCATCACCGCGACGGCGGCACCCTCGAGAGGCCCCTCGGCCCGGTACCAGAAGGAGAGCCAGGCCACCATGCCCATGAGGGTGTGGGCGGCCACTGTGGGGTCGGTCCCGGGCCGGAGGCCTCCCTCGGCCGCCAGCTGCTCCAGCGTGGTCTGGATGAGGCGGCGGTACGAGCGGAGGCGCTGGACCACCACCCGGCGGTCCTCCGGCTCCAGCGAGCCGAGCTCGGTGGTGATGAGGAGGGTGAAGGCACGGTCCCTCTCCCGGGTGATCAGCCAGGCGTGGGTGTGCAGGATGGCCCGGAGCTTCTCCAGGGGGGTGGTGGCCTGGGCCATGGCGGCGAAGGTCTCCCGCTCCAGCTCGTCCATGGCGAAGGTCATCACGGCGAAGAGCAGCTCGGTCTTGCTCCGGAAGTGGTAGTAGAGGCCCGGCTTGGTGAGTCCGGCCTCCCGGGAGATCTCGTCCATGGAGGCGCGGTCGTAGCCGCGTTCGAGCAGGACCCGGGCCGCGCTCCGGAGAATCAGGGCCCGGCGGTCGTCGTGTGGGGACATCTCACCCTCCCAGGTGGCCCGGGGGCCGCCGGGGCTCATCCTAGCATCCGCGGGGCCCCGGCCCGGTTCCGGCCCGGGCGGGAGAACGCGGACCTGCGGGGTTCTGGGGCGGGCCGGCCTGGGGTACCATCGGAGCATGGAACCGGAGCACGATCCACCATGAGCCGCCGTTCACCGGCCCGGTTCGTCCTGATCGTCGTGGTGATCGCCGCGGCAGCGGTGCGCCTGTTCACCGCTGGGGTCCAGATGGCCTGGAGGCCGCTGGCGGACGCCCTCGCCGCCGACCCGGCGGCAGCGTGCGAGAGGCTGGCCTCCACACCGCTCCTCGAGCTGCCGCCGGTGGCCGTGCTGGGCCTGCGCCTCCAGACGGGTGCGCTGACCCGGGCTCCGGTGGAGTGCGCGGCGGCGGTCCTCGACCGCCTGGCCCGCCTCCAGCAGCGGTGGCTGCCGCTGATGGCCGCCGGCCACCTCAACGGGGTGCGGGCGGCGCTGGCCCGGGAGGACCTGGACGGCGCCGCGGAACGGCTCGCGGGGGCGCTGGAGCGCGACCCCACCTCGCCCTACCTCCACAGGCTGTCGGCGCTGCTCATGCTCAGCAGGGGCCGCTACGAGGAGGCCCTGGGCGAGCTCGCCTTCGCCGAGGGGCTCGCCCCGGGTTTCAGGCTTCCCAGGGTGGAGGTGCTGCCGGGCGACGCGCTGTGGGTGGAGCTCGAGGGGCTCCGGAAGAAGGCGGAGCTCTACCCGAGGAAGAGGGACGAGGCGCTGCTGGCCCTGGGGAGCAGGCTCTGGACGCTGGACCGGAAGGACGAGGCGAGGCGCACGCTGGACGAGGTGGGGAGCCGGCCCGAGGCCCGGCTCCTGCGGGCGGAGTGGGCCCTGCAGGAGGGGAGGGCGGGGGAGGCCGCGAGCCTGGCCCGCGAGGTGGCCACGCGGCGGGCGTACCCGGCGCGGCTGCGGGCACGGGCCTGGAGCACCCTGGCCAGGGCGCTGGACGCTGCGGGCGAGACGGAGGCCGCGCTGGAGGCGGCCTCGGAGGCCGTGCGCCTGGATCCCGGTTCCCCCGGACCGTACGTGGCCATGGCGCGCGTGGCCCGCCGGAGGGGGGACCTCGAGGGGGCGCTGGCCTCCATGAGGCGGGCCTGGGGCGTGGCGCCCACGGACATCGGCGTGCTGCTGGAGATGGCGGCGACGGCCGAGGCGGCGGGCCACGGGGCCGACGCCCGGCTGGTGCTGGAGCGCGCCAACGAGCTCGCCCCGGACCGGGCCGACGTGGCGGCCCGGCTGGTGGAGCTGCTGCTCAGGCAGGGTCACCTCATGCAGGCGGCCATGGTGCTGTCCCGGGAGCTCGACCGCCATCCCACGGACCGGCGCCTGCTGGCCCTGGCGGGGAGGCTCGGGGATCAGACCTCGTCCCGCTGAGGGGCCTCGCCCCCGGGCCGGTGGCGGGCGGCCCAGATCATCTGGCGGCACATGCCGTGGAGGATGGCCACCTCGTTGGGGGTGGCCCCCGCACGGCCCAGGAGGCGCCGGATCTTCCGGAGGATCCGCTGGGGGTTGGCGGGGTCCAGGAACCCGATCTCCAGGAGCGCCTCCTGGAGGTGGTCCATGAGGGCGGCCACGGAGGCCTCGGGGGCCGGCTCCGGGAGGCCGGGAGGCGGCGGTGCGAGCTCCATGCTCAGGTAGGCCAGGAGGATCGCCACGCTCTGGGTGAGGTTCAGGACGGGGAACTCCGGGTTCGTGGGGACCCGGACCACGAGGTCGCAGCGGTCCAGGTCCTCGCGGGACAGGCCGCGGGTCTCGTTGCCGAAGACCAGGGCGAGGCCGCGGGGGTCCCGCCGGGAGAGCCACGCCACGGCGTCCCGGGGCGGGACCACGGGGAGGTTGTCCCGGCCCCTGCCCGAGGCGGTCCCCACCAGGGTGTGGTAGGGCGCGGCGGCCGCCTCGAGGTCCGGGTGGACGCGGATCTCGAGGTGCCGCTCCGCGCCGCAGGCCCACCGGCCCACCTCGGGGTCTCCGGGGTCCGGGCCGGGCTCCACCAGCTCCACCCGCGGCACTCCGAAGTTGGCGGCCACCCGCAGCACCGAGCCGAGGTTGCCGGGGGAGGAGGGGCGGACGAGGATCACGGCGTCACAGGGCATCACGGGGTATAGTAGCGGCGAAGACCCCGGAATGCAGCAGTCCGCCGGCCGTATCTGGTGATGAACCCTGCAAGGAGGGAGCCTCCATGCTGATCCCCATCGGGCATGAAGACACCACCGTGCGGCGTCTGCCGTGGGTGACCATCACCATCATGGGACTCTGCCTCGCCGTCTTCGTGGCGACGCTCCCCTCGAGGGGGGAGCACCTCCGGAAGGCGGGAACGCTGCTCCAGCAGGCGGCGAACTACTACATGGAGCACCCCTGGCTCGAGCCGGACGAGCGGCTCGCCAGGCTGATCTCGTCGGGGGACGAGGAGACCGACGCGGCCATGAGGGAGATCCTCGTCCAGTACGCCGCCAGGAACCGTCCTGCGGGTGCGGAGGAGCTCCGGCGGCAGCAGGAGGAGCTGGATGCCCTGGTGGAGAGGGCCTTCACCGAGCTCGAGAGGCTCCCCTCACGGAAGCTGGGCCTGGTCCCGGCCCACCCCAGGCCGGCGGCCTGGATCACGCACATGTTCATGCATGGCGGGTGGTGGCACCTCATCGGGAACCTCTTCATCCTGTTCCTGACCGGGCCCTTCCTGGAGGACGCCTGGGGGCGTCCCCTCTACGCCGCCTTCTATGTGGCCTCCGGGCTGGTGGCGGCGGCCATGTTCGTGGTCCGCTACCCCCACCTGGACGGGCCGCTGATCGGCGCGTCCGGGGCCATCGCCGGCGTCATGGGGGCCTTCCTCATCCGGTTCTGGCACCGGAGGATCCGGTTCTTCTACTGGTTCGGGATCGTCTTCAGGGGCACCTTCACCGCCCCGGCGTGGCTCATGCTCGGCCTGTGGTTCCTGCAGCAGCTCACCTACGCGCAGGCCATGGACGTGGTGGTTCCCGGGACGGGAGGCGGGGGGACCGCGTACTGGGCCCACGTGTGGGGCTTCGCCTTCGGGGCCTTCGTGGCTCTGGGCATCAGGCGGTTCGAGGTGGAGGAGCGCTTCATCCACCCCGCCATCGAGTCGAAGATCACGGTGGTGGACAACGCCCCGCTGGACCGGGCCATCGAGGAGATCCGGAGCGGGGACCCGGAGCGCGGCTTCCGGATGCTCGAGGCGCTCGTGCGGCGCGACCCCCGGAACGTGGACGCCGGCCTGGCACTCTGGAGCCTCGCCCTGGAGCGGGACCGGGCCGGACAGAACGCCTGGGTGGCGGAGCGGCTGATCCGGGGCCTTCTCGAGGCCGATGATGCCGAGGGGGCGTTCCGGATCTGGGACGAGCTGCGGGAGTTCGTGCCGGAGGCCACCCCCGGACCCGGGGTCGCACTGGCCCTGGCCCGGTCACTGGCCGGGGCCGGGCGGCCAACCGATGCGCAGGAGGCGCTCCGGACGCTGCTGGGGCGACCCCCTGGGGAGGTGCCTGCCGGGATCCTCGTGAAGGCGGCGCGCCTGGCGGCGGCGGAGGAGCTCGACGTGGTGGCGCCCCTGGCCCGCGCGGCCGCGGAGCACCCCGAGGTGGACCCCGCCGTGGCGGAGGAGCTCACGGCGTCCGTCGGGCGGCTGGAGGAGGACCGGCCGGGGGTGGGGGAGGGGCCGGTGGAGGCCGCTGCAGCCCCGGAGACCGTGCCGGCGGACCCGGTGGAGGGTGGGGAGCCCCTGGCCCCGCCGGTGCGCGGCCCGAAGCGGCTCAAGCTGCTGGAGGCCGTCCCCGTCCGGTTCGAGCCCGAAGGCCTCGTGATCCGGGTGGGGGAGCGGTTGCAGAGGGTCCGGCACGAGGTGGTCCGGGCCGTGGGGGTCGCCGGCGTGCCGGGCGCGGGGGGGCGCCCCACGCTGGTGGTGGACCTCCTCCTGGACGCGCCCTGGGACGACGTGGCCGAGGTCCGCAGCATCCGGTTGTGGGGCTCCACCTTCGATCCGGTGAGGCTCATGGACGCCGGGACGCCCCTGGAGTCCATGCGGGCGCTGCTGGACGAGCTCCTCCGATGGAGCGGCGCGGTGCCGCTGCCGGACCCGGAATCGGCCCGAGGGAAGCCGTTCCGGACCTTCGCCAGCGTGGCGCTGTACGAGGCCGAGGTGCTGGGGATCGGCGGGGCGGAGGGCGATCAGGCGCCCAGGTAGCGTTCCATCGCGGCGCGGGACACCGTTCCGTGGAGACGGTCCGCGGTGATGTGGCGGATCAGGAGGTCCTGGATCGGTCCCGGATGATCCTCCACCGAGGGGATGTCGTCGGGCCAGGGATCGAGGTGCCGGCGGAGCCGCTCCGGGACCAGGACCCTCCGGTGGGCACGGGCCTCCCTCATTCGGAGACTCATTCGGAGAAGACCTCGGCCGAGAAGACCCGGAGGCGGGTGGAGGGGTCCCTCCAGCATCCCGGTGGCAGGCCGGCCTTCCGGCAGGTGTGGTCCAGGAAGGTCTCCCGGTCCCAGCCGTACTCCACCGGCACCTGGGGCAGGAGCAGCCCGCGGTAGGGCCCGCGCTCGATCATGAGGCCGTGCTCCCCGACCCGGACCTCCTCGGGGGAGTCCACGTCGCGGAGGGGCGTGAGCGCGGAGACCTCCAGGCGCACGAGGTCGAGCTCGCCGGGCTCCAGGGGCGGGAAGCGGGGGTCCCGGAAGGCCGCGTTGATGGCGTTGTCGCGGACGGACTGCCAGAGGGGCTCCAGGCCCACGACGTGTCCGATGCACCCCCTGAGCTCGCCCCCCTTCTTCAGCGTGACGAAGGCGCCCCGGGGTTCGGTCAGGGGGCCCGGGGGTGGGTCGGGGACCGGCAGGGGGCGCTCCTCGAGCCGGCTCCGGATGGTCTCCCGGGCCAGGTCCAGCAGGAAGGTCTTCTCCTCTTCGGTGAGCGGACGGGACATGGGCCTCACCTCCCGGTCAACACCATGGGTTGCTCGACGGGCACTGTCAATACCCGCCAGGCTGGAGGTCGTTGCGCGCTGTTCGCTGTCTTCGGGCCGGGGTCCATGGAGCGCGGGCTTCAGCCCGCATTGCCCCTCCTCGGGTCGGAGGAGGATGGGGACGGATGTATGGTCCCTGCGGGCTGAAAGCCCGCGCTCCAGGAATCGACCTTCGTGGTGTGGACGGACCTCCGATTTCGGGGAGAGGCACAGGTCAATGCCATCGTATCTCTCGTACTCACACATGTTGGAACACATGTTGGAAATATCGCAGCAGCCTTGGCTGCGATGGGCAGGACGCCGGATTGCCGCGCTCAGTGGAAGTCGTGGCTGGCGAGGGCCGTGGGGGAGGGGACGGCCTCGAATCGCCGGGCCAGCACGGAGAGGGTGCCGTCCCGGCGCTGGAGGCGGCCGGAGACGAGCAGCACGGGCGTGCCCACCACCAGGGCCCGCTGCTTCCGGAAGAGCTCGGGCCGGACGATGGCCTGGACCATGCCGGTCTCGTCCTCCACCGTGAGGAAGACCGTGCCCTTCGCGGTGCCGGGGCGCTGGCGCGTGATCACGGCCCCTGCCACGCGCACGGGGACGCCGTCGGGGAGCCTTTCGAGCTCCGCCACGGGGAGGGCCCCCCGGGCCGCCACGGCCTCCCGCAGGTGGGCCATGAGGTGGGGGCCCGTGGTGAGGCCCAGGCCCCCGTAGTCGGCCAGGGTGCGCTCCAGGGGCGACATCTCCGGCAGCGGCGAGCCCCCCTCCACGGGGAGGGACTCGAGGAGCGGGCCGCGGCGCCGGCCCACCTCGGCGGCCTGCCAGAGGGCCTCGCGGCGGGTGTGCCCCAGGGAGGCCAGGGCGCCCACCCAGGCCAGCCGCTCCAGTTCGGCCGCATCGAGCCCGGCCCGGCTCGCGAGATCGCCCAGGTCCCGGAAGGGCCCGCCGTCCCCGCGGGCGGCCTCGATACGGGCGGCGGCCTCCCGGGGGAGCCCCTTCACGTGGCGCAGGCCCAGCCGCACGGCGCCCTCCTCCCAGCTGCAGCGCACACCCGAGCGCTGCACGTCCACGGGCAGGACCCGGACCCCGTGGCGCCGGGCGTCCCGGACCAGGGTGGCGGGGTGGTAGAAGCCCATGGGCCAGGCGTTGAGCAGGGCCGTGTAGAAGGCCGCGGGGTGGTGGCGCTTGAGGTAGGCCGAGGCGTAGACGATGAGGGCGAAGCTCGCCGCGTGGGACTCGGGGAAGCCGTAGAGGGCGAAGGAGGTGATGGCCCGCACGATCTCCTGCTGCGCCGCGCCGGTGATGCCCCGGGCCTCCATGCCGCGGCGCAGCCGCTCCTCGAGGGCCCGCATGCGCTCGCGGGAGCGCTTGAAGCCCATGGCCCGGCGCAGCTCCTCGGCCTCGCCCCCGGAGAAGCCCGCGGCCACCATGGCGATGCGCAGCAGCTGCTCCTGGAAGAGCGGCACGCCCAGGGTGCGGCGGAGCACCGGCTCCAGCTCCGGGTGCGGGTAGCTGACCGGCTGGCGCCCCTGCCGCCGCTCCAGGTAGGGGTGGGTCATGTTGCCGGAGATGGGGCCGGGCCGGATGATGGCCACCTGCACCACCAGGTCGTAGAAGCGGCGGGGGGCGTTCCGGGGCAGGGAGGCCATCTGGGCCCGGCTCTCGATCTGGAAGACCCCCACCGTGTCGGCGGCCCGGATCATCTCGTAGGTGGCGGGGTCGTCGGGGGGGAGGTGGGCCAGGTCCAGCTCCACCCCCTCGTGGGTGCGCACCAGGGGGATGGCCTCCTCCAGGGCCGCCAGCATCCCCAGCCCCAGCAGGTCCACCTTGATGAGCCCCAGGTCGGCCAGGTCGTCCTTGTCCCACTGGACCACCGTGCGGCCCTCCATGGCGGCGGGCTCCAGCGGCACCACCTCGTCCAGGCGGCCCGCCGCCAGCACCATGCCCCCCGAGTGCTGGCCCAGGTGCCGGGGCAGGTGCTGGATCCGCCACCAGAGCCGGGAGAAGTGCCGCACCCGCGGGGCCTCCGGGTCCAGCCCGGCGGCGCGCAGCTCGGCCTCCATGGAGCGGGTCCCCGCCTCGAACTCGGCGCCCGCCCCCCGCCCGAAGCGGCGGGCCAGCCGGTCCACCTGCTCCGGGGCGAGGCCCAGGGCCCGGCCCACCTCCCGGGTGGCCGAGCGGTCCCTCCAGGTGATCACGTTGGCGGTCATGGCCGCCCCGTGGGGGCCGTGGCGCCGGTACACGTACCGGATCACCTTCTCCCGCTGCTCCCCGGAGGGCAGGTCCAGGTCGATGTCGGGCCACTCGCCCCGCTCCTCGGAGAGGAAGCGCTCGAAGAGGAGCTCCATCCTCACCGGGTCCACGGCGGTGATGGACAGGGCGTAGCACACGGCCGAGTTGGCCGCCGAGCCCCGGCCCTGCACCAGGATGCCCTCCCGCCGGCAGAACTGCACGATGTCGTGGACGATGAGGAAGTAGCCGGCCAGGTCCAGCTTCCCGATGAGCTCGAGCTCACGCTCCAGCTGGGCCTGGGCCCGGGCGGTGAGGGGCCGGAATCGGGCCCGGGCCTCCCGCCAGGTGAGGCGCCTCAGGTGCGAGATGGGCGTCTCCCCCGGCGGCAGGGTGGGGGCCGGGAAGCGGTAGGGCAGCTCGCCCAGCGTGAAGCCCAGGCGACCCGCCAGCTCCGCCGCGCCTCCCACGGCCTCCGGCAGGTCGGCGAAGCGCGCCGCCATCTCGCGGCCGGAGCGGAGGTGCCGCTCCGCGTTGGGGGCCAGCAGGCGCCCGGCCCGGTCCACGGGCAGGCCGTGGCGCAGGCAGGTGAAGAGGTCGGCCAGGTCGCGCTCCTCCCGCCGGGCGTGGCGGACGCCGCCCGTGGCCACCAGGGGCAGGCCCAGCCGTCGCGCCAGGCCCACCAGCGCCCGGTTGGCGTGCTCCTGCTCCCTCAGGCCGTGGCGCTGGAGCTCCACGTGGAGGCGGCCGGGGAAGAGGGCGGCCAGGCGCTCCAGGCTCCGCCGGGCGCGCTCCACCCCGCCCAGGGCCAGGTCCCGGCGCACCAGGCCCTCCCCGCCCCCCGTGAGGCAGTGGAGGCCCTCCGCGTGCTCCCCGAGCAGCCGCCACGAGGCCCGGGCACGCCCCTTGGGGCGGCCGCGGGCCGCCTCCGTGAGCAGCCGGCAGAGGTTGCGGTGGCCCCGGGCGTTCTCCACCAGCAGCACCAGGCGGGGCGGCGGCGTGCCCCCCGGCGGGGGCTCGGACACCAGGCCCAGCGGCCCGGCGGGCTCCGGCCCGGGCAGCTCCCGGGGTTCGAGCTCCACCTCCGCCCCCACGATGGGCCGCACCCCAGCCTCCCGGCAGGCCCGGAGGAAGCGCGGCGCCCCGTGGAGGCCGTTGCGGTCCACCAGGGCCACGGCGGGCAGCTCCAGCTCCGCCGCCCGCACCGCCAGGTCCTCGGGCAGCGAGGCCCCCTCCAGGAAGGAGAAGGCCGAGGCGCAGTGGAGCTCGGCCCAGCCCCTCATGAACGCCTCCCCGCGGCCGGGGGGCTGGAGCCTCCCCGGACTACAATGTCCCCATGGACACCGGGGAGCTCCGGACGGCGGGCCGAGGGGCGGGGGAGGGATGCGCCCCGGAGCTCCGGCGACGCCTGGCCTTCCTGGCGGCCCTGCTGGCCCTGGCCGCGACGCTCTGGCTCGCCCTGGGCATGGACCGGGGGGTGTTGCTGGCCACGGGGGTCCGCTCCCGGGCCTGGCCCTGGGCACCCCTCATGGCGGGCCGCGGGCCGGAGGGGCAGGTGCTCTCCGACCCCGTGTGGCAGTTCGTGCCCTGGCTCCACCTGGGCCGGGAGGAGCTCCGGGCGGGGCGCCTGCCCCTGTGGAACCCCCACCAGAACGGCGGCCAGCCCCTGCTTCCATGACCGTGGCGGTGATCCCGCCCGCCCGGGAACGGGAACCACGGATTCTGAGGATTGAATGGATTCGGAAGGGGAAGGGATTGGCAATCGTGGTGTAGGCGCGTACTTCAGTGCGCGCCCCAGGGCCGCCGGCACGAGGTGCGACCCCCGCCCGCCCGTTCGTGAAACGTGAAAGGTGAAACGTGAAACGAAAGAGGGCATTGGATCGTGTGGGACCTTCACCCGGCCGTGATGCCGTCACTGACCCCGGCCCTGACCCCGACCCTGTCCGTGTCCATGACCGTGTCCGTGCCTGTGTCCGTGACGGACTCTCCCCCGCACCCCTGCGCCCCTGCCCCGGAACATGTCCATGACCCTGACCCTGTCCGTGACCCTGTCCGTGACCCTGACCGTGTCGGTGTCCGTGTCCCCGGTCCCGCCGGCGCGATGCCGATGTCCTCCGCTCCACGTTTCGTCCCCCCTCGCCTCTGCACCCCTGCCTTTCCTGGCCTCCACGCCAGGAGCCCCTCCTTCACCTCCTCACCCTTCACGTCCTGACCTCCTCACGCCCTCACGTCCTCCCCTCCTCAGTCGTACACCCCGTCCGCCCACCACGAGCCATCCCGGCCGTCCCGGAAGACCCGGTAGATCCGGCCGTCGGAGAGCTCCACGTCCCAGTAGTCCCGCTCAACGGGCGCCTCGCTCCACCACCCCTCCTCGCAGCGCCAGGGCCCCGCGGCCACCCGCACCAGCCCCTGGACGTGCAGCGCGGCGCCGGGGGGCGAGCGCAGGGAGCGCAGCACGGGGGTCCCCGTGCCGCCGGGGCCGGGCTCCTCCAGGATGGCCTCCAGCGGCACCGGGGGCCGGAGCGCCCGGACGGCCAGCAGGCCCCGGCCCGCCCGGGGTTCCGGCCGGGAGCGGGGCGGGGGCGGCGGCTCGAAGGGGACCGTCTCCACGGCGCCCGGCAGGTGCCGGTCCGCGGGCCGGGGCGAGCCCACCCGGTCCGGCCCCAGGAGGGCCGCCGCCCGGGCCAGCACCGCGGCCAGCGCCGCCGGGGAGAGCTCCGGCGCGCCGAAGAGGGTGAGCTGGGCCCGGCGGGGGCTGTCCGGCCGGGCCAGGCAGCGCACGGCGGCCACGGGCGCCGCCGGCGGCCGGCCCTCCAGCTCCAGCCGGAGCAGGCCCAGCAGCGCCGGCACCTCCGTGGTGGGGGCGGGGAGGCGGAGCTCCCGGCGGTCGTGGCCCTCCGGCTCCAGTGTCAGCTCCGCCTCCAGCGCGGCACAGGCGGCGCCCCGGGCCAGCAGGCGCCCCGCCAGGCGCTCCAGGAGCTCCTCCAGAACCAGCAGCAGGGGCTCCAGGGAGGCCAGGGGCCACTCCAGCTCCATCCCCTCCACGAGCACCGGCGGGGGCCGGTGGGGCACCAGGGGGCGGGGGTCCTCGCCCCGGGCGGCGCGCCAGGCCGCCTCCCCCTCGGGCCCCAGCCGCCGCCGCACCTCCCCCGGGGGCAGCGACGCCAGGTCGCCCAGGGTGGCCAGCCCCCAGCGCTCGAGGGTGGCGGCCAGCTCCGGGGCGGGCTCGAGCTCCGCCAGGGGCAGGGGTGCCAGGAACTCCCGCTCGCCCCCCGGCGGCACAACGGTGGGGGAGGCGGGCCTCCGGGCGGCCAGTGTGGCGGCCAGGCGGTTCCCGGCGATCCCCACCCGCACCGGCAGCCCCAGCCCCTCCGCGGCCCGGATGGCGGCGTGGCCCAGCCGGTCCTCCCCGTCCGGCCCGGGAAAGAGCGCCCCCATGCCCTCCACGTCGGCCAGGGCCAGGCCCTCCCCGGCGTCCTCCACCACCGGGGAGAGGCCCCCCGCCACCTCCAGCAGCGCCTCGCGGGCCGAGGCCTCGCCCGCCGGGTCGCGCCCCCTGGCGATGAGCTCCGGGAGCACGGCGCGGGCCTGGGCCAGGCTCGTGCCGGGGCGGACGCCGGCCTTCCGGGCCGGCCGGGAGGCCGCCACCACCCGGGCCGCGGGCCCGTTGCCCTCGCAGACGGCCACCGCGGCCCCGGCCAGCTCCGGCTCGCTCCGCAGCCGGGCGGCCAGGGGGAAGAGGGGAACCCACAGGGCGGCGACCCGGCTCACGGACGGCCCCCTCCCGCGACCCGGCGGCGGCCCGGTGCCGCGCCCGGGGCGGCCGGCGTCCCGGCGGGGGAGGGAAGGGGCCGCTCCGCCACGGCCAGCTCCCGCACCCGCCGCTCCCCCGGGGCCTCCCCGCGCCGGCGGAGCACCGTGGCCTCCAGCGGGAGCCCCTCGAGCAGCGGCACCCCCTCCCGCCGCCCGCTCCACAGGCCCCGGCCGCCCCCCAGCCGGAGCACCGCCCGGGCGGCGTGCCCCGTCACCGGGTGGGGCGAGCCCACCAGCAGCGCGTTCCCGTGCTCCCGGACGGCGCGGGCCAGGCGCATCCAGGCCCCGGGGCCCACCCGGCCCCGGAGGGGCGGCAGCCCCAGGTCCAGGGCCACCAGGGGCAGCCCCGCCCCCAGCAGCAGCTCCGCGCACTCCAGGGCCTCCGCGAGCCGCCGGGGCCGCAGCCACAGCAGGCGCGCCAGGTCCACCCCCGCCGCCTCCGCGGGTCGGGGGTCCAGGTGGTCCCCCAGGTCCACGAGCCCCGCGGGCTCCCCCATCCCCGTCACCACGGCCAGCGCCGAGATCAGGGTGGCCAGGCGCCCCGAGGAGCGCGAGCCCGAGAGCTCCACCACGGCCCCCCGCGGCAGGCCGCCGCCCAGCAACCCGTCCAGCGCCTCCACCCCCGTGGGCAGGGGCGGTTCCGGTTCCCGCCGCCGCGCCTCCCGCAGCAGCTCCGCCGCCCGGAACACCCGCCCCCGGAGCTCCTCCGGCACCTCCACCCGCCGCCCCGGCCGTCTCGCCGAGGGGTGCGCCACCACCGGCGCCGGCAGCGGCCGCGAAGCGGGAACGGGGTGCTCGGAAACCTCCACGGGACCTCCTCCGTGCCCTCCAGTATAGGTGTACAAGAGGTGTAAATCAAGAACGAGCCCTCTCCGGACAGGGTCCGGGTTCGCCTCGGATCGTCCGGGGTTCCCGGAGAGGAGCCGGCTCGGGAATCGGGGAGGGAGAGTCCCGGTATGGCTGTCGTGGACTTCTCGTTCTTCGTTGGACTCATCCTGGCGCTGGTCTGGACGGGGCGAAGGATCTACCTCAGGAGGAGACGGAGACCACTGGAAGGCAACGGGCCGGGGTCGACAAGCCCTGGAGAGGTGGGGTGGGCAGTTGCGATTTCGGTGTTCCTCTTCCCGATCCTGATCCTGGCGGCACTCTACCTCGCACGCGGTTCCCTGATCCTCTTTGCCTTCCTGCTCGAGCCCTTCCCGCTTCCCGGCCTGCTGGGTCTGGGAATCTGGGCGATTCTGGCCACGTCTGCATCGTTCATGGCCTTTTCCTTCACGTTCTTCGTGATCGAGCGGATCTGGCCGGCGTCGGGTCCGGAACCGGACCCCGCCAGCAAGCCAGCCACCCCTGTTCCCCCGCAAGATCATGAATCCGCGGGGTCCTGAGGGATCGGGAGAGCGAAGAGATGGCGGATGAGCACCCGGCGGAGGGTGAATGATTGGTCGGGGTGCGGCTGGTGGGAGGAGTGGGGACGCAGCCTATCGTCGACTCCTCATGCATCTGGGTGAGGTCATCGCGCTGGCAGGGACGGGTTTGGCGCGCCATGTGGCGATATGATGGAGTCACGACGATGCCAGGAACCGCCTGCGGGCATCTCTGGAGGCATCAGGGCGCTTGAAGGAGGCTGCAATTTCTCAATGGCACCCCTGGCAACTGTTCGAGTCCTGGATGGAGGTGGATTTCCGCGGCATCGGTCCCCATCCACCCGGGAGAATGAACCACGGATTCCACTGATTTTCCGGAGAAAGAAGAAGATAGAAAACACACGGACATCCGTACGATGTCACGCCGGGCAGCTGGGTATGACCTTCAGAGAGTCTTGCAACCGTCTGACTTTTCACGGAGGCGTCCGAGGGGGGTGGGGCCAATGGAGCGCGGGCTTGAGCCCGCATGGTCCCCCCCACGTCCTCCTCCGACGCCGCCAACACTCCACATGACCGGGTCCGTCACCGTTGTGGGCTTACCGGGATCGTGGGGATATCCTACAATGGGATCCGGCGGGAGCAACACCTCGATCACACGGAGGCACAGAGGATGAGCAGCACGAAGGCCAATCTCATGTTGGCCGTGGCGCTGGCGGCGGCAATGGTCCCCAACCTGGCCCGTGGCGGCAAGAGGACCGTCGCCACCGCCGACGAGCCCCAGGTGCTCGTCGGCGCGGCGGAGACCCGGGGGGTCGCGGGGACCCACTGGGTCTCGTCGCTCTCGGTGCTCAACCCGAGCGCCGAAAGCGCCACCGTCACGGTGGCGTTCTACGCCTTCGGGGACGCCTCCGGCGCCCCGAAGGCCACGATGGAAACCATCGTCCCGGCGGGAGACCACGTCGTCTACGACGACATCGTCTCCCGTCTCGGGCTCCAGGGTGTCGCAGGCACCCTGGAGATCACGTCCTCTTCGCCCGTGCTCACGGGCATGCGGACGTACAACCAGACGGAAGAAGGGACGTACGGGCAGTACGTTCCCGTCTCCATCGCGACGGAAGGGGCCGTCATTCCCGGCGTCCGGGAAGACGACTTCTTTCGAAGCAACCTTGGGATCTTCAACCCCGGGGAGAGCGATGCCACCGTGACGGTAAACGGCGTCGCGCAAACCCTGCCCGCCCTCACGGGCTGGCAGAAGCGCTTCACCGACATCGTCGGTGGAATCACCAAGCCCACCTCGGTGGAGCTGGGAGGGACTCCGGTCCACTCATACCTCTCCGTGGTGGACAACGGATCCGGCGATCCCACCTACCTCGTCCCCGTCGCTCCGGCGACGAACGGGACACTGGTGGGGATCGCCCACGCCAACGGCGTGGGCGGGTCCGTCTGGCGATCCGACATCTTCGTCCACGCGGACGAAGATGCGACCGTTTACCTGGAGTTCTGCCCGTGGGGGCAGAATTCAGGGACATCCCTCCCGGGAGTGGACATTCAGGCCGGGGAAACCCTCCTTCTGGAGGATCCCCTCGGTGTCCACGGCATGGAGAACGCCGGCGGAATGCTCCGCTGGGCCTCCACCGCCAAGGTGTCCGTCTCCGCCCGCACGTACAACACGGGCGGGACAACGGGAACCTACGGGCAGGGCATCATGCCCGCCCGTATCGTTGAGGAAGAGGAAGGATACTTCCTCTTCGCGAGGGAGGACGAAGCTTTTCGTTCCAACCTCGCCATCTTCAACCCCGGAAATGAGGACGTCACCTACACGGTGACGTTCCACGATGCAGAGGGCGCCCACGAGGGCACCCTCACCGTGCCGGCAGGGTCCGCCCTGCAGGTCGGGCACGTCATCACTTCGCTCCTCGGGCTCTCGGGCCCTCGGAGCGGATACATCACGGTAAGCGGGGCGCCCTTCTCGGGCTACCTGTCCGTGGTAGATAACATCACCGGTGACGGGATCACCGTCACCTCGCAGGTGTACGAAAAGCCTGCGGAGAACCACGCCCCGGTGCTCACTGGCGTTGACACGCCCGCGAGCGCCCAGGTCGGAGAAACGGTGACCTTCCGTTTCTCCACGGCGGATGAAGACGGCGACGCCGTCACCATCCGCTTCCGCAAGGATCAGTCTTCGGACTGGTCCGAGTGGACGACAGCCTCGGAGGGCGCCCCCACGTCCTTCTCCGTCGGCTACGACGCCGAAGGGACATACTCGTGGGACGCCGAAGCGACGGACGGCTCCGCCGTCACGTCGCTCAGCGGTGACATCCAAGTCACCGCTGTCCCGACGTTCACGCTCCGCGTGACCGTCGGGTACGGCGCCACCGGAACGCCCGAAAGTGGCGTCTACTCTTACGAGGAAGGGACGCAAGTCTCCTACTCGTATGAATTGGCAGATACCTGCCACGAAAACCTTAGGGTCTTCGTGGACGGGACTCTGTCCGATAACGACGGTGTGATTACCATGGACGGTGATCACACCGTCAACGTGACCACCGAAACCGTCACGTACCAAATCCACGCCGTATCCGGCGCGGGGGGAAGCATCTCCCCGTCCGGATGGATTTCCGTGGATTGCGGAGCATCGCGGAGCTTTTCTATCCGCGCGAACGCCGGCTACCAGGTTGCTGACGTTCTCGTGGACGGCTCTTCCGTGGGAGCGGTCACGCAGTACACATTCACGAATGTGACTGCCGACCACACGATCACCGCGACGTTCTCCGCGACGTCGCATGTGATTACCGCATCTAGCGGTAACGGTGGAATCATCTCTCCTTCGGGAGAGGTTACCGTGAGTGATGGTGAAGACCAATCGTTTACCATCACCCCGGACGAAGGCTACGAAGTGGCTGACGTCTTGGTGGACGGCTCTTCCGTGGGAGCGGTCACGCAGTACACGTTCACGAACGTGACTGCCGACCACACAATATCCGCGTCATTCGCGGAGGAGTGTGAGCCGCTGGATATCACGTCAGGAGGAGTCCTCCCCAACGGAGGCGGGACGGCTCCATTTGACGCGACAATTGGAGTGAACTGGACCGGATCGGCTCCGGCAACGGGGACGATCACGATAATGAAACTTGTTGACGGAACCGGGTGGGTTTATTACGACTCCTACTCGGAATCCGACATCACCGCCTCTCCGTGGGTAACAT
>Ga0256835_1000038_pt1 | contig 120605 bp, 114 predicted proteins | sample PIR30metaG_FD_185972 | JGI IMG/M metagenome (GOLD analysis project Ga0256835, IMG submission 185972) | Hydrothermal vent microbial communities from East Pacific Rise, Pacific Ocean - PIR-30 | ecosystem: Environmental > Aquatic > Marine > Hydrothermal vents | place: Pacific Ocean: East Pacific...
CTTTGAACAAAGCCACCCCTTCCCCGAGGAGTGGCAGAACTTCTTCCTCCCCGAAGTCCAGCTCAGCCTCAAGAACGCCGTCGCCCCCGTGGAGAACAGCGACCACTTCACCGAGATCTGCTTCTGGGTTCCCCCGGAAGAGATGATTTACCCCCACGAGCGTGGTTCCTGGTTTTGCGAAGGCGCCTACGCCATCCGCTCCGGCGACCCCACCCAAAAAGGCTCCGGCTGGGTCGCCACCACCATCAAGGGCTTCGGCCCCGAGGGCACCACCTTCTACCTCTTCCAGTACCCCCGCGACTGGGCCCGCGCCAACTGCGAGGCGGCGGGGGGAAGGTTCGATGAAGGCGCACACTTACTGGACTTTGGCAGTGCTTGCCACTACTGGGATACCGATTACAGCGTAACTCTGGGGCGTATAACGCACAACCCCGCCAAGGAAACTCCCTCACCCCCCAACCGGAGGCAGCCATGAAGAAAATCCTTCCCGCCCTTTTGAGCTTGGTCATCCTGCTTGCTCTGGGCGCCTGCCGGCGCGAGGCCAAGGCAACGGCCGGTTGTCTGTCGCGCTAGCCCTTCGCAGCGGGAGGTGGGGCGTAGGCGGACCGCCCGGGCCCGTCGGTGCGGGCGGCGAGGTTGCGTGCTTGCGCCGGACGTCATGCGGTGCCGCCAGTCTCTTTTGTGCAGCGGGGTTCCGGGCCTGTCCAGGACTAGATCCGGGATCCCAGGAACCTGTGTTTGCTCGTCCAGAGCGACGGAAATTCGTTTTCTCGGTTCGGCGCCAAGTGCGTACCGACACGCGCCATGCTGCAAGGCCGTAGCTCCGGCCTCCACATCCGCGGGCGTGCTCCGGCCGGTAAACTGACCCCATGAAGTTCGCCCACCTGCACCAGCACACCCAGTTCTCGTTGCTCGATGGCGCGGCCAAGCTGGACGAGCTGATCCAGTGGGTCAAGCAGACGACGCCGGACGATCCGGCGCTCGCGACCACGGACCACGGGAACCTCTTCGGGGCGGTGCAGTTTTACAAGAAGGCCACGGCCGCGGGTGTCAAGCCCATCATCGGTTACGAGGCTTACGTAGCCGCCGAGAGCCGCTTCGACCGTACGATGCGCAAGGGCCTCGACGGCGGCTACTTCCACCTGACCCTATTGGCCAAGGATTTCAAGGGCTACCAGAACCTGGTGCGGCTCGCGAGCCGGGCATACACCGAGGGCTTCTACATGAAGCCGCGCATCGATCGCGAGATCCTGCGCGAGCACGGCGAGGGCATCATCGCGCTTTCCGGCTGCCTGGGGGCGGAGATTCCCCAGTTCATTCTGGCGGACCGTACCGACCTCGCCGAGGAGCGGCTGAACGAGTACCTGGAGATCTTTGGCGATCGCTACTTCATCGAGATCCAGGACCACGGGCTCGAGGAGCAGAAGAAGGTCAACGCGGTGCTGCGCGAGTTCGCACAGAAGTACGGCCTGGGCATGGTGGCCACCAACGACGGCCACTACGTCAAACAGGAGGACGCCCGCGCCCACGAGGTGCTGCTGGCCATCCAGTCGAAGGCGACGCTGGCCGACGAGGACCGCTGGAAGTTCCCCTGCGACGAGTTCTACGTCAAGACGCCCGAGGAAATGAAAAAGGCGTTCCCCGACTGGCCCGACGAGATCTTCAGCAACAGCGCCGAGATCGCGGCGATGTGCAACGTCGAGCTGCCGGTGGGCGACAAGATGACCTACCGCATCCCGCGTTACCCGCTGCCCGAGGGGCGCGACGAGAACCAGTACCTGCGCGAGCTGACCTTCAAGGGGCTCCTGGAGCGCTACCCCGACCGGGTGAATCCGGCGCTCTACCGCGCCTACCTGACACGGCTCGAGATAGATCCGGCCGAAGACGAAGAAGACCTGGTCCTGCAGCTCGCGCGGCTGGATCGCGAAACGCGGGAGCGGGCGGACTTCTTACCCGACGTGCGCAACGTTCAGGAGTGGGACGGCTGGAGCGTGCTGGCGCGGGCCGAGTACGAGCTGGGCACGATCGAGCAGATGGGGTTCCCCGGCTACCTGCTGATCGTGCAGGACTACATCAACTGGGCCAAGAACCACGGCATCAGCGTGGGGCCCGGGCGCGGCAGCGCCGCGGGCAGCCTGGTGGCCTATGCAATCCGCATCACCAACATCGATCCGCTCGAGTTCGGCCTGCTCTTCGAGCGCTTCCTCAACCCCGCGCGCGTGAGCATGCCCGACATCGACACCGACTTCTCGGACGTGCGCCGCGACGAGGTGATCGACTACGTCCGCGAGCGCTACGGCGAGGACAAGGTGGCCCAGATCGCCACCTTCGGGACGCTGGCCTCCAAGGCCGCGCTCAAGGACGTGGCCCGGGTTTACGGGCTTGAGTACAAGCGGGCCGAACAGCTCGCCAAGTTGATTCCGGTCAAGTTCGGTAAGCCGATGCCGCTAGCCCAGGCGATGGAGCAAATTCCCGAGCTCAAGGCGGCGATGCAGCAGGACGAGACCGTGCGCGAGGTGCTCCAAGTGGCCCAGCGGCTCGAAGGGCTCAACCGCCACGCCTCGGTGCACGCCGCCGGTGTGGTGATCGCCGACGAGCCGCTGACCAATCTGGTACCGCTCATGCGCGACACCCGGGGCGATGGCGTGGTGACCCAGTACGACATGGGCTCGGTGGAGGCGCTGGGTCTCCTCAAGATGGACTTTTTGGGGTTGCGCACGCTTTCGTTCCTCGATGAAGCGAAGCGGATCGTCAGGGACTCGGCGGGCGTGGAGATCGACTACGACGTGCTTCCCCTTGACGATCCCAAGACCTTCGAGATGCTCGGGCGCGGCGACACCAAGGGCGTCTTCCAGCTCGAGGGCACCGGTATGACGAACACCGTCAAGGCCTTCAAGCCCGAGCGGCTGCACGACATCATCGCCATCGTTTCGCTCTACCGGCCGGGACCGATGGACAACATTCCCACCTACCTGCGCCGCCGTCACGGGCAGGAGCCGGTGAGCTACAAGGAGTTTCCCCACGCCGAGGAGATGCTAAAACCGATCTTGGCCGAAACCTACGGGATTCCGGTATATCAGGAGCAGATCATGCAAATAGCATCGGCCGTCGCCGGTTATACCCTGGGTGAAGCCGACCTGCTCAGGCGGGCGATGGGGAAGAAGAAAGTAGAGGAGCTGAAGGCCCACCGCGACCGCTTCATCACCGGCGCCGAGAAGCGGGGCGTTCCCCCCGACGAGGCCAGCCGCATCTTCGACCTGCTGGAGGCCTTCGCCAACTACGGCTTCAACAAGTCGCACGCCGCCGCCTACTCGCTCATCTCTTACCAGACGGCCTACGTCAAGGCCCACTTCCCGGTTGAGTTCATGGCCGCATTGCTAACGGTCGAACGCCGTAATTCGGACAAGGTGGCCGAGTACATCCGCGACGCCGAAGCCAGCGGCATACACGTGCTGCCGCCCGACATCAACCGCTCGGGGGCCGACTTCCGCGTAGTCGGGAAGGAGATCCTCTTTGGCCTCTCGGCGGTCAAGAACGTGGGCGAGGGCGCGGTGGAGAGCATTTTGAACGAGCGCGAGAAGAGCGGGCTCTACCAGAGCCTGCCCGACTTCCTCAGGCGGGTGGACCTGCACCACGTCAACAAGCGGGCGCTCGAGTCGCTAATCAAGGCCGGTGCTTTCGACGCTTTTGGCGAGCGCGGCCAGATGCTCGACGCTATAGAGGGGTTGCTCAAGTGGGCGGCGTCCGAACAGCAAAAAGCGGCGGGCGGCCTCACCGGCCTCTTCGACGACGGTCTCACCGAGCCCCCGCTGCCCGAGACCGACCCCCTCGAAGAGGTGATCAAGCTGCGCTTCGAAAAAGAGGCCCTGGGTATCTACGTGACCGGGCATCCGCTCGAGCACTATCCCGGCCTCGCCGAGGCGGCCAGCTGCCAGGTTGCCGAGCTGCCCCGCTGGTACGAGCAGAATTCGGGTTCCAAGTCACGGGTGCGGGTGCTGCTCGCGGGCATGGTCGAGCAGATTACCCGCCGTTCCACGCGCTCGGGCGGGATGATGGCGCGCTTCAACCTGGCCGACGCCTCGGGGGCGCTCGAGGTGGTGGTCTTCGGCCGCGCCTACGACCGGGTGATGACGCGGGTCAAGGAGGACATGCCGGTCATCGCCGTCTGTGACGTGGAGCCCGACGCCGACGGCGAGAGCCTGCGGGTGATGGTTCAGGACGTTTTCCTCTACGAGGAGCTGGACGGCCTGCCCCAGGTTCTGGAGCTGGGCTTCGACCTGAGCCTGATGGACGACGAGCGCCTGCTCGATTTGCGCAGCCTGCTCGACGAGTATCCCGGCGTCGTACCCGTCTACCTGAAGGTGCGCGGCCCCGGAGGCTGGGCGCTTTTGGAGGCGCGTGAGGTGCGCGTCGACCCCGACGTTGCGCCCGAGCTGGAAAAGCTGGAGGGGTTCGAGGTGCGCTCGCTGCCCGACCGCGAGGCGCTGCTCGCGGGCAAACTGGGTGGGGAAGGTCAGGATGAAGCGGTGCCTTTCTAGTGTGGTAAACGGCACGCAGCAGTTCGTAGTGCGCAGTAACGGTATGGCCTGTGGCCTGTAGCCGGTGGCCTGTGGTGGACACGTTAAGGGCATCGAGAAACAGGATGTAGGGGCTGGGGTGTGGGTTTGGTGCTGTTATCTGTGCGTGGTTCGTGGTATGTGGTGCGTAGTGCATGGTATGGGCGGGCCCGCTTTCGTGGTCGCTACGCTCCCTTGGCCGGGGATGAGAACGTCTTCTTTTTGTCCTCCAACCCGAAGACGTATTTCCGGGCGAGCGGGCTATGTTGCGAACGAGACCCGGGGTTCTTGCCGCGCCCAAACTCCGCGGCTCAGTTGCCGTGAAAAGAAATCGCCCTTCCCCGGTGGAGGGCCGGAGTGGTGGTTTTAGGCAATGAAAAGCCAAAAATCAGTTGCCCTATGCAGGGCCGCCCACGCTCCATTCCCCACACCCTCATTTCACTCCTTAAACTGTTTTGTGACGCTTTTGTGACGCCTGGTTATTAAAGTGTTTTGCCGGAGGCAATAAAATGATAAATAAGCGCATTCTTATAGCGTCTTTGGTTCTGGTCTTGTTAGCAACATTGGTTTCATGCGGACAGGGGCGAGCAGCCAAGCCGTCGGCCCCGACACTGAACCTCGACTATCAAGCGGTCAAGGTATTCAATTTTAGCTGGACCGACGTCGAGGGCGAAACCGGCTACAAGCTGTTCGAAGACGAAGACGGCTCGGGCAACTTCGTTGAGGCGGCTAGCATTCCGGCAGATGCTAGCAGCTATCAACTCGAGGTCTTCCTGCCCGCTAAGGTCAACGCTCGCTACAAGCTAGCGGCCTGTAATGAGGGGGGTTGCAGCGAATCGGCCGAGGTTGAAGTGGCGGTAGACCAGCTGGTACGGGCGATTGGATATTTCAAGGCTTCGAATACCGATGCATGGGACGAATTCGGCCGCCACATGGCGCTCTCTGCCGATGGCAACACCCTGGCGGTAGGAGCCGAATACGAAAGCAGTAACGCGACCGGCATCAACGGCAACCAAAGCGACAACTCAGCTAAATACAGTGGCGCCGTTTACGTTTTTGCGCACGACGCCACGGGCCGCTGGGTTCAGCAGGCCTACATCAAGGCCTCGAACGCCGAAACGTGGGATACCTTCGGAGAGGCGGTTGCCCTGTCAGCCGACGGCGATACCCTGGTCGTCGGAGCTCCCGGCGAAGACAGCAAAGCCATCGGTATCGGCGGGGATCAGAGCGACAACTCGCTTTCTGGAAGCGGAGCCGTTTACGTTTTCGTTCGCGATGCAAACGACACCTGGAGTCAACAGGCCTACATTAAGGCCTCGAACCCGGGTCAGGATGATGACTTCGGCACCTCCGCCTACCTTTCCCAAGACGGCAACGTGCTTGCTGTGGGGGCGCCACGAGAAGACGCGAGCGCTACCGGCGGCCAGAACGACAACTCCGCCACCGACAGCGGGGCCGTTTACGTTTTTACCAGGAACGCCGCTGGAAGCTGGAATCAGCAGGCCTACATTAAGGCCTCGAACGCCGGGGCCGGCGACGAATTTGGCAACGCCCTATCGCTGGCTGCAAACGGCGCCACCTTGGCGGTTGGCGCCCACCTCGAAGACAGCAACGCCGCTGGCGTCCCCGGTGACAATTCAGCCGCCGATAGCGGCGCCGTTTACGTCTTTGGGCGCAGTTCGGGCGTTTGGAGCCAGCGCGCCTACCTCAAAGCGTCCAACGCGGGCAGCGGTGACGAATTCGGTTACTCCGTAGCCTTGGCGGACGACGGAAATACCCTCGCTGTGGGTGCGAGCCGTGAAGATAGCAACGCCACCGGCGTAAATGGGGATCAAAACAACAATTCATCGTCCGATAGCGGGGCAGCCTACATATTTACGAATAGATCAGGTAACTGGACTCAACAAGCATATATTAAGGCGTCGAATACCGATACTGCAGATAGGTTTGGATTCTCCGTGGATATTACTCGTGACGGCATGAAAGTGGTCGCTTGTTCCCCCGAGGAAAGAAGCGGAGCAACGGGGATTAATGGAATCGAGAATGATAACTCGGGTGGAGGGGGTGCATGTTATGTATTCGTGTCTGACGGCAGTACGTGGAAGCAGCAAGCCTACATTAAGGCTTCGAACCACAGTGGTTATTTCGGAGACTGGGTAGCCATATCGGGCAATGGAAAAACTTTGGCGGTTAGTGGCTCGTTGGAAAGAGGCGGCGCGAAGGGCATCGGTGGTGACCTTAACGACTACTCAGCTTCGGCCAGCGGCGCGGTCTACGTTTACTAATGACAACCGTCCGTCACAGCTGTGCGGCGGCCTGGCGGTTAGCCAGGCCGCCGCTTCCTTCTGCCGGCGGATCAGGATCACGCTCCCGCATCACGCCCGCATCGGCCGCGGCTGGCGGCCTCGCGGCTGGTCGGGGTCTTCCCAGGCGATTTCTACCAGATCGATCAGATCATTGACCGGCACGCCCCAGCGCGCGCTCAGGCGAGCCAGGTGGCGCCCCAACCGCTTTAGCTGCTGGATGTAGGAGGGGTCTTCGTCTTCCATTTCATCGGCCAGACCCAGCAACCAGGCCAGCAGTTCGCGGGCCTCGTCTTCGGTGAGACCCTCGGTAAGAGTTTCGTCTTCGAAGAATGCTTCAGCGGGGTGGGGCACGCAGCACCTCTTCCGGGTACACATAGCCTAGAGCGCGGGCCCTGGCCTCAAGATATGCGGGGTCAGCGGCGTGCGCCAGCTCGCTCTTGAGCTCCCTAACTTCCACTTCGAGGGCTTTCACCTGGCTGCTGACTATCTGCAACTCTTGATGCAAAACCCAGGCTCGCTGGGATTCCACCCCCGCCAGTAGTAGCAGGTGCGCCGTGCCCAGGGCAAAGAGCGCGTAGAGAATGCGGGTGATCGTTCCGCGATGCATCGGCATTCATTATAAGGAATTGCAGTCATGCGAGAAGATGCATTACCATTCATTACATACCGGTGTCCACTTGAGGTGGCAAGTGGAACCAGTGTAAGGTATACTTATAATTGGCGAGATTGGAGGAATGAAACATGGCACGAACAAAAGAAAAAGAAGTCTACCGCTCCCGCTTGAAGGCTGTTGGGTTGCGCCACACCTTGCCCCGGGAACGCATCCTCGCTTACCTGGATCGCAAGAACGTGCACCCCACCCCCGAAGAGCTCTACCAGGGGCTCAAGAAGAAGGGTTACTCCATTGGTCTCTCGACCGTCTACCTGAACCTGCAGGTCCTGCGCGATGCCGGTCTGCTCTGGGAATTCAAGGACCAGCAGGGCCATACCCGCTATGACGGTTTCACCAAGAAGCACCACCATCTTTTCTGCACCAGCTGCGGGCGGATCGAGGACGTAATGGAGGACGAGCTGCCCGAGTTTGACGCTGACAAGGTGGCCCGCGCCGTAGAATCCCGCACCGGCTGGTTCGTAGGTGACCCCCGGGTGGAGCTGCGCGGTCTTTGCCCTGACTGCCAGTAGTTTCTGGTTATGCGTTTGCGCGGCCGGCTAGCAGCCGGCCGCAAGATTGTGCCACCGCGGTTTTAATTGCAACGATACTGCGCTATCTTACCGGGGGGCACGGCTATCCAGCGCAGCTGTTCCGGCGGCCATTCCGGCCCGGCGATGCAGTTGCGCCGCGGTTCCAGGCCCAGCAGGACGGAAGCACCGACGGGAAGGGAACTGGGCATGGGGGCGTAGCCTACGCGAAAGTAGGCGGCGGTCCCTCCTTCGTGCGCTTCGCCGTTCAGCAAGTCCATTTTTACCTGAACCAGACCCGCCGGCGCTGCCACCTCTCCTGCGGGTCGCCCGCGAAGGGCGTTCTCTACGAACTGCTTCCATATAATGGGGTTCACCCGCGATGAGGAGGGTTCGTGCCCGTCCATCCGCATTGGCTGGTTGTCGTCGCGTCCGATCCACACCACCGCGCTCATACCCCGGGTTACGCCAGCGAACCAGAGATCGCGGGCGTTGTTCGAGGTTCCGGTTTTGCCGCCAACCACCCTGCCGGGTATGCGGGCGCGCCAGGCAAGGTTCCCCCGCCCCAGGGGGTCGCTGTCGTAGACGTAACCCTTGAGCATGTCCCAGCCGAGGTAGGCTACGTCAGAGCTCCAGAGCCGCTGGCGCAGCGTCCGCGCCGTGTAGAGAACATGGCCCTGCTGGTCCTCCACCCGCAGGATCAGTTGCGGCTCCACGCGCCAGCCGCCGTTGATGAAGGCTGCATACGCTGCGGCCATTTGCAAGGGGGTGGCGCCTACTCCGCCGCCGATGGCTATGGAGAGCCCGGGCGTCTTTGGCACTTGGAACCCGGCGGACTGCAGTTCACCTGCCAGCCGCCGCACCCCGAGCGCATCGGCCGTGAGGATGGCGGGTACATTGAGCGACCTGTCCATGGCGTAGCGGACGGTGATGGCGCGGTTCAGGTAGGTGCCGTCGTAATTCTTGGGTTTCCAGACGCCGCCCGGCTGGGTGGGATCGGGGAAGCTGACTTCTTTGTCCTCTACCATGCTTGCCTGGCTCCATCCCGCCGCCAGGGCAGCGGCGTATACGAACGGCTTGATGGCCGATCCGGGGCTGCGTCCCTTGCCGTCGCCGAGCTGGGTGGCGCGGTTAAACTCGCCCTCGGTGCCCGGCAGTGCCCCCAGCAGGGCGTATACCTGCCCGTTGCGGGGGTCCAGACCCACGAGCGCCATCTGAGCCCCCACCGGCAGACCGCGTTTTGCCGCGGCCTGGGCGGCGTCCTCGGCGGCCCGCTGCATTTCGGTGTCGAGCGTGGTGTAAACCCGCAGACCGCCCTGGCCGAACACCTTGGCGCGACCAAAGCGGCGGATGAGCTCCTTGCGAATTTCGTATACGAAGTGGGGAGCCACCTCCACCGCCAGGTCGGGCAGCGAGTTGGCGGTGGGGTCGACGAGCCTGGCGGAGATAAGGTTTCCGGCGTCGTCGTACTCGGCTTTCCAGCCGTTCGGGATTATGGGCTCGCGCCAGGCAGCGCCGGCCATTTCGCGGGTGATCCAGCCGTCCACGACCATTTGCTTGAGAAGCGCTTTCATGCGCTTGCGCACCCGGGCGAGGTCGCGGAAGCGGGCGTTGGGGCCCGGGATGAGCGCAGCCAGGTAGGCACCTTCGGCCAGCGTGAGTTCGCCGGGATCCTTACTGAAGTATGCTTCGCTGGCGGCACGGATGCCCCAGAGATTGCCTCCCCAGAAGGAAACGTTAAGGTACATTTCCAGTATCTCTTCCTTCGAGTACAACCGTTCCAGCTGCACCGCCAGGGGTATTTCCTTGAACTTGCGTTCGATGGTGCGGATGTTCGAGAGGTTGCGCAAGAGGGTGTTCTTGACCACCTGCACGCTGATCGAAGATCCGCCCTGCAGATTGCCACGCAGGGTTTGCCAGAAGGCGCCGGCGATGCGGATCCAGTCGATGCCGTAGTGGTGGAAGAAGCGCTGGTCTTCCGACGCCACTATCGCTGCTACCGCCGCAGGTGAAACATCCGCCAGTTTGACCAGCATGCGGTTGATGGCTATACCGCCTTCCTCGCTGGCCAGTTGCGCTATGGGGGTTCCATCGCGCGCGAAAACGGTAGTGGTGGAGGTGAGACGCAGGTTTTCGAGCGCTTCCAGGCTGGGAAGGTCGCGTGTCCAGCCGCGCACTACGATGAGCATGGCCAGCATCGCGCCAAAAAAGGCGGCCAGCAAGGCGAGCAGGAGGTAGCGGTACAGCTTCACGTAGCCCAGTCTAACGGTAGATGCTGAGAAGGTACTCAATCAGTAGCCGTGCCGGGGCGGGCGCTGGCGTTTCCGGCTCCGGAGCGGCTGGCCGGGTGTGCGACAAAAAAATGGCTGGGGCGCGTGGATTCGAACCACGACCGGCGGTTCCAAAGACCGCTGTCCTGCCCTTAGACGACGCCCCAAAGCCAAGCATCATCATAGGCAGGCAAAGGAGCCGGAGTCAACGCTTTCTGACCGGCCGGGGCGGGGGCGCCGGGTTTTCCGTTGCCCCCGGCCGCGGTGCTCCGGCGGCGTTACTGGTGTTTTTCATGCTTGCTACTTCTATAGTAGGTCCATGATTCGCCTGCTCGCGTTTCTGTCGCTGATTCTCGCGCCAGTGCTGGCGCAGCTTCCCCCCTCCTACGACGCGTTCGTGGGAGCCCGGGAGCGGGGCGACATCGCTGCGCTCGAGAACCTGAGCGGGGAGCAGGGGTACGTGCGAATACTGGCGGCCAGGGAGCTGTCGCGGCAGCCCGGGCTTTCCCCGGGGAGGCGGCTCGAGCTGGCGGAACTCGCCGCCCGCTTCGACGGTTCCGCTGCCGACTGGATCTGGGTGGGGCGCCTGCGTGAGGTGCTGGGAGACGTCGCGGGAGCGGCCATGGCTTACGGCAACGCCTTGCCGGGGGACGAAGCAGAGGAGGCGCTGGCGCGTCTGGCCGCGTCGGGAGTTCGCGAGGTCTACCAGATACTCTTTGATAAGAGGTCCTATTCCAGGTTGCTGGCGGTGCTGCCGCCGGACGAGGAAACCTGGCGGGCGCGGGCGCTGCTGCGTCTGCGCCGCTACCGTGAGGCGCTGCCCCTTTACCGCCGCTGGGCGCAAAAGGAACCCTCAGGGCGGTTGGGTCTGGGCTGGGCGCTGTTCGGTCTGGGGCATTTCGGTGAAGCTGCGGGGGTGTTCCGCAGCGTGGCCGGCGCGGAGGGCAAATATGGCCTGGGGCGCGCCTATGAAGCGCTTGGCAAGGCCATGGAGGCGGTGCGGGCTTATCAGGAAAGCGGCAGGCCGGGGGCGCTTTGGCGGGCGACCGCGCTGCTGGAGCGACAGGGGCGTATTGCCGAGGCGCTGCTGCTCTATCGCAGGCTGGCGCGTAGCGGTTCCGATTATGCCGACGACGCGACGCTGCGCATCTGGGTATTGGCGCGGCGAAGGGGGGATAAGGCTACGGAAACCTGGGCCTACGAGCAATTGCAAGGCGGGCTTGCCGTGCTGGCCGGGAAGCCGGGCCCGCGGCCGCCGGGTCGCGGGTCTCCGCTGGAAACACCGCCGCGGCTGGCGGAGAAAGTGCGGCGGTTGCTGGATTCCGGCCGCGCGGACTGGGCGTGGGGTGAAGCGCGCTGGCAGGCGCGCCGTTTCCTTGCGGAAGGGCGGGTGGCCGTTGCGTGGTCGGTGGTCGCGCTCCTGGAGCACCTGGGAATGTGGGGCAAGGGACTGCGACTTGCAGGCGAGATACCCTTTGACGGACGCGACGGGAGGTTCTGGCGGTTGCTTTATCCGCGAGCTTATCCCAGCGAGGTCGCCGCCGCCGCGCGCGAATTTGGGCTCGAGCCGGAACTCATCTGGGCAGTGATGCGGGTGGAGTCGCGCTTCAATCCGCGGGCGGTCAGCCCCACGGGGGCGCGCGGATTGATGCAGTTTACCGCCGCCACCTGGAAAGATGTGGCGAAAAGGCTGGGGTCGCCCGGGGCGAGCCCCTTTGACGTTGCCAGCGCGGTTCGTTTTGGGGCTTATTATCTAGCCCACTTGCTGGAAGGGTGCGGGCTGCAGATCGTTTGCGCCCTTACGGGTTACAACGGTGGACCCGGATATACCCGCCGCGCCTTGGACGCGGTGCGCGGCGATGTTTGGGACTTTATGCGTTTTCAGCCGCGCGACGAACCGCGCGAGTATGTCGAGCGGGTTCTCCGGGTCTACGCGGTTTACAAGCGGCTCTACCGCTGATCCGGCAACACCCGTGCTATCACCGCCCCCCCCAGGAGCCTTGTTCCCCGGTAGAGAGCCACCGACTGGCCGGGGGTGACCGCGAACTGCGGCTCAGCGAAGCGCAGCCGCAGGCGGCCTGCACTTTCGTCCAGCTCTTCAACCCGGGCTCTCACCGGCCGGGCGCGGTAGCGGACCACCGCTTCGACCTCGTCCCCCGGCTTTGCGGTCAGCAGATTCAACTCACCGGCCTCCAGACCGCCGTGCATGACCGCCTGGCGCGGTCCCACCACCACCTCATTGCTCTCGGGGCGGACTTCTACCACGTAACGTTCCAGGTGGCTCTTCCAGAGGCCCAGCCCCTTGCGCTGGCCTACGGTGTAGAAGGCGGCGCCGGCGTGCTCGCCGATAACTTCACCGGTTTCCAGGTCCACCAGCGGGCCCGGCCTGCTTTCCAGCCGCGGGGCAAGAAAATCGCGCAGCCCTCCGGGAATGAAGCAGACGTTTTGTGACTCGGCCCGGCTGGCGCTGGCCAGCCCCAGGCTGGCGGCCCGCCTGCGGACCCCGGCCTTGGTGAGTTCGCCCAGCGGGAAGAGGATGCTTTCCAGGCTCTGACGCTTTAGCCGCCAGAGGAAATACGTCTGGTCTTTCCTGGGCTCGCCGCGGTGGAGCTCCACCTCATCGCCGGACAAGCGGCGCACGTAGTGGCCGCTTGCTACGTAGTCGGCGCCGTATTCGGCGGCCAGCTGCAGCAGGGCGGCAAACTTAATTTCCGGGTTGCAGCGAACACAAGGGTTGGGGGTCCGGCCGCGGGCATAGGCGGCGGTGAAATCGTCTACTATGCGGCGGCGAAACTCGTCCTTCCAATCGCGCAGCTCGAACTCGATGCCCAGCTGGCGGGCAACCCGGGCAGCAGCTGCGGCCGGGCAGTTTTCAGGGTCGGCCTGGCACTTTTCCGATTCCTGCCAGAGATCGAGCATGACGCCGCGGACCTGGTAGCCCTGCTCTTGCAACAGGGCCGCGGCTACGGAGGAATCCACCCCCCCGCTCATGGCGACGAGGACGCGGGGCTTGTTCACGGCGCTTTGTTCACCAGATTACGCCCGTAGCAACCTGTCTCAGGCCACCATTCCCTCTTCCAGCGGCTCTCCGGCGGCGGCTGCCGCCTTGGTGGAGGCTATGGCCACCTCGATCATCTCGTCTTCGGGTTCGCGCACGGTCAGCATCTGGAAACGGAAACCGAGACCCCGCAGAAGCCGGGAAACCGGATCGTCGTGGCTGGAGGAGAAGCGCAATAGCTCGTAGGCGAGCGCGGCCACCAGCGGCAGCAGGGCCACCCGGCCCAGGAGCAGCCACCAGATAACGTCGGGGCGTGGCAGGAAGCTGTAGACCACTATGCTGGTCACGATCACGAAGGCGATGAAGGTAGTCCCGCAACGCGGGTGGAATTTTGGCTGGGAGCGCACGTTGGCCACGGTTAGCTCCAGCCCCTTTTCGTAGGCGGCTATGGCTTTGTGTTCGGCCCCGTGGTACATGAAAAACCGCTGGATGTCGGGGAAGCGGCCTATGATGGCCAGATACCCCACCAGCAGCGCGGCTTTGAAGAGGCCGGCCAGGAGATTGTACAAAACCGGACTGGCGGCGGCGTCTATGAATATTCGCGATATCGCCGCCGGTAATACGATGAACAAACCTATTCCGATCAGGCTGCTTAGCGCGATCGTGCCGTAAAGGGCGGCCCCCGACAACTCTTCGGCGTCCTCTTCGCCGGCCAGCTGGGCGCTGCGCGAGAGCGCCCGGTACGATACCGAGAGGGCGTCGAAGAGGGCTACCATACCGCGTATCAGCGGCAGTTTGGTCCAGGGATACTTGACGTAGAGCGAGGGTTCTTCGTGATGCTCTACGTGGATCTTGCCACTGGGGAGCCGGACCGCCAGCGCCCAGCCATCGGGCGCTTTCATCATTACCCCTTCCATTGCGGCCGAGCCGCCAATCTGCTTCATGAGCAGTATTCTGCCACAGGCCGGTGAGCGTTTGGTGGAAGGAGCATGGTAAGCTCGGAGTGTTATGGCTATTCGTGTTAAAACAACCCGCAGGAAAGTATTCGAACACGAGGCCCCGATGCGCGTTGTTGCCGTGCTAGGCGGAGAACTGAGCGAAGAGGGGCGCTGGTTGGATTCGGAGCTCGACGGTGCCATCGGGCATATTCTCAAGGAAACCAGGTTCAAAGGGGAGATTGGAACTACTTTGTACATCCCCCTTCCTCGCCTGCAGGTGCTGCTGGTCGGTTTGGGCAGGCGGCGCGGCCACCGGCTTAGCGACGTACGGCGCCTCGGCGTTAAGGTGGCCGAGGAAGTCGTCGAGCGCGGGGTACGCGAAGTTGCAGTGGAGAACTTCCTGGCCGCGCGTTTCGGCAAGCGTGACGCCAGCCGGGTGCTGGCCGAGGGGCTGTACCTCGGTGCATACCGGTTTTCGCGTTACCAGAACGAGGGCAAGTCACCGCGCGCCCGCTTCGTGATCGCGCAGGGGTACGGCCCCGTGGTGGAGGAAGCCGGTGTGGTTGCCGAGGGGGTATATCTGGCACGCGACCTGGTAAACGAACCCCCCAACGTGCTTACCCCCGAAGAGCTGGCGTGGCGGGCCGAGCGCCTGGCCACGGAGGTGGGGCTTGAGGTCAGGGTGCTTGGCCCCGAGGGAATCCAGAATCTCGGTATGGGCGCGTACTGGGCGGTAGCTAAGGGGTCGGCCAACGAACCGCGCTTTATCGAACTGGTCTACCGTCCGGAAGAAGAGGCCATCCGCAGGCTGGCGCTCGTGGGTAAGGGGCTCACTTTCGATACCGGTGGGTACTCGCTCAAGCCTACCGACTCTATGAAGACAATGAAGGCCGACATGGCCGGTGCCGCCGCCGTTTTGGGGGCCATGCGGGTGATTGCCCAGCTCAAGCCCCCGGTTGAGGTGCGGGCGTACATTGCCGCCGCCGAAAACATGATCAGCGGCCGCGCCTACCGGGTGGACGACGTGCTACGCGCCCTCAACGGCAAGACCATCGAGGTGCTCAACACCGACGCCGAGGGGCGCCTCACCCTTGCCGACGCTCTCGCCTACGCCTCCCTGGCGGAGCCGGATGCGATAGTGGAACTGTCCACGCTCACCGGTTCCTGCGTGGTGGCGCTGGGTCGTGAGATGGCGGGCCTGTTCGCCGCGGATGAAGCTCTGGGGCGTGAAGTGCAGCGAGCTGCCGAAACCACCGGTGAAAAGGTCTGGCCGATGCCCATGGAGGAGTCCTACCGGCGCAAGCTGAAGAGCAAGATCGCCGACATCGCCAATGTGGGAGACCGGGCCGGAGGAGCGATCCAGGCCGCACTTTTCCTGTCCGAGTTCGCCGATGCTCCCTTCGTGCATCTGGACATCGCCGGGCCCGGCTTCGCCGTCAAGCCTGAGGATCACGCCTACGGCCCCGCCGGGGGTACCGGGTTTGGGGTTCGCACCCTGGTCGAGTGGGTAATGCGCCAGGGTTAGAGTGTACGCTTGCGGTCGGGAACCTGAGCCATGATTCGCGTCGTGCTGGTGGAGCCACGCGAACCCCGCAACGTGGGGGCGGCGGCGCGGGCGATGAAAAACTTCGGGCTCGAGGGGCTGGTGCTCGTAAATCCCGAACGTCCGCTCGACGAGAGCGCCTTCCGGCTCGCCACCCGCGGCGCGGCGGACGTGCTGGAGCGGGCGCGCAGCGTAAACACGCTTGACGAGGCGCTGGTGGACACCGTATACGTGGTCGCCACCAGCGCCCGGGCCCGCGAGGGGTACGCCGGCGAGGTCTTTACACCCCGCCAGGGAGCGCCGCTGGTGCACGCCATGACGGGGCAGGGACCGGTGGCGTTGTTGTTCGGGCGCGAGAACTTCGGCCTCTCCAATGAGGAACTGGACCGGGCCCATGCGGTCTGGCGCATTCCCACCGGGGGTTACGCCAGCCTCAACCTGGCCCAGGCGGTGTTGCTGGTGGCGTACGAGGTGTTCCTGGCGCGTGCCGATCCGGCTCCTGCGGACAGACCGCGCCCGGCTGCGGCCGGCGAGCTGGAGCGATTGTTCGCCGACCTGGAGGCATATCTGATAGAGATCCAGTACACTGACGTCCACCGGCTGGAAGGAGCCATGCGGGCCTTCCGGCGCATGGCCCACCGGGCGCTGCTGACCGCGGGCGAGGTACAGCGTCTGCGGGGGCTCTTGCGCCAGAGTCGCTGGGCGATATCGCACGGGGGCGGGGAGGTTGAGTAGCCTGCGCACCCGGCGGGGAGTGTACAGCGAGCTGTTTGCTCGCATCCGCTGGGCGCGCAAGGTGCTGCCGCCGCTGGTGGGAGCGGTGGTGGTGGCGCTCGAGTGGTGGCTGCACCTGTTGCCGTCCGATCCCTGGCTCTTCTATCTGCAGCTCATCTTTTACGGCGTCGTGGGCCCGCTGGTGATGTGGCTCACCCTGGACTGGGTTTCAGAGGAGGTGCGCGAACGCGCCCAGGCGGAGGCGAAGCTGCTGGAGGCGAACCAGCGGCTGCGCGCCCTGCGGGAGGTGCTGAGCCGTTCGCTGGCCACTGAAAACCTGGAAGAGGTGATTCGCGGGGTGGTGAACGCCCTGGCCGATGTGCTCGAGGCGGACGCCTCGCTGGAACTGGAGGGTTATCACTGGTCCACGCCGTCGTTTTATACCCGCCGCGGCCTGCCGGTGCAGCGCCTGGAGCTGGTCCGCAGCGGAGGGCGGCTGGAGCTCATACTTACGGACGCCGAAACCGACCGCGAGTTTCTGGATCTCCTCGCGGCCGAAGTGGACAGCCTGCTGGAGGCGGCCAAGGCGCGCACGCGCGACTTCCTGACCCTGTTCGAGGTGGATGAAGCCCTGAAGGCCGAGGCCAACCTGGAGAAGCTGCTCGCCGGGTTGCTCTCCAAGATCATCGACTGGGCCGGGGCCAAGGGCGGGGTCGTCTACCTGCTGGATGCCGACGGGATCCTCCATCCCTGGGCGGAGGTAAACCTGCCGGAGGCGCGCCGTTCTTTCGCCCCCAGCGGTCGCTGGGAGGAGGCCAAGCACGCCCCCACCTTCGTCGAGCCCAATCTGCTGGCCATTCCCCTGTACGACAAGGATCCGGTGGGAGTGCTGGTGCTGCGCGGAAACGCGCGCCATCTCAAGGAGGAAATCCCCTTCTTGCGGTTGCTGGCGCGCCAGGTGGCGCTGGCGGTGCGCAACGCTCAGGCGTATTTGCGCGCCGAGGAGCTGGCCATTAACGAGGAGCGCAACCGTATAGCCCGTGAGATACACGACGGCATCGCCCAGGCGCTGGCCTTTATGGCCTTGAAGCTCGACCTGGCTACCCGCCTGCTGGAGCGCGATCCAGAACGCGCCAAACGGGAGATCGGCACGGTTAAGGAAACCCTGCGCGGCCAAATCCGTGAGGTGCGGCGCAGCATTTTCGCCCTGCGCCCCATCGATCTGGAACGCTACGGACTGGTGCAGTCTATCGAGCGTTACGCCCGCGCTTTTGCCGAGCAGGTGGGGCTCGCCATCGAGCTGGACCTGCACGGAGAGGCGCGGCTCACCCCCGCTTCGGAAGTGGTGCTTTTCCGGGTACTGCAGGAGGCGCTCAACAACGTAGCCAAACACGCCGCAGCCGACGGGGTGCATATCCAGCTGGAGCCCCTGGGGGAAAAGGGTGCGCGACTTTCGATTTGCGACGACGGTGTGGGCTTCCATCCGGATCACCCCGCCAGCGCCGGCCTGGGGGGTTTCGGCATGGCGCAGATGCGGGAGCGGGTCGAGGCGCGCGGTGGCAGCTTCGAGGTGGCTAGCACCCCGGGTCAGGGAACCTGCATTACGGCCGAGCTGCCCTACTAGATCTCGAAACGCTGGCCCGCGCGCGCCCGGGACACGCGGGCGCCCCGCGACCGCAGCGCCCGCGCCAGACTGGTGCGGGCGGGCTCCTCACCGTGTACCAGCACGATTCGCGACTCCGCAGCCAGCCAGTCGAGCAACTCGTCGCGTCCCGCGTGCCCTGAAAAACCCCCCAGGGAGTGAATCTTCGCCCGCGCCGGCACGGTGCGCCCGTGAATCCGCACCTCGGGCTCGCCTTCGATGAGGCGATGTCCCAGGCCGCCGCGCGGCTGGTAGCCCACGAAAACGATTGCGTTCTTGGGATCTGGGAGCTGGTGGCGCAGGTGATGGAGGATGCGGCCGCCGGCGAGCATGCCGCCGCCGGAGATGACCACGGCGGGTCCGGTGAGTTCGTTTATGCGCTTGGATTCATCCACGCTGCGGGTATAGCGCAGCTTTTGCGGGGCGAAGGGGTCGATCCCGCGGCGGTAGAAAGACTGCACCAGCGGGCTGAAGGCTTCCTGCAACTGCCCGTAGATTTCGCTGATGCGGCTGGTGAGGGGCGAGTCCACGAAGACGGGAACAACAGGGATTTGGCCTTCGACCTCGAAGCGGCGCAGGTAGAAGAGGATTTCCTGGGCGCGCTCGAGCGCGAATGAGGGGATGATCACCCTGCCCCCGGCCTCGAGGGTGCGCGCCAGTATCTCGGCGAACTCGACGAGGGTGGCCTGAAAGGGACGGTGGGGCCGGTCGCCATAGGTCGATTCGCTCAGCACCAGCTCGGCCACCCGCGGATAGTCGGGATCGGGCAGGGTTTCCTTGCGACGATTGCCGAGGTCCCCCGAAAAGACGAGGGTGCGCCCGCCGGCCCGAACCTCCACGAAGGCGCTGCCGGGCAGATGACCGGCGTTCCTGAGCACGACCCGCCCGGAAGGGTCCTATCTTGCGCGGGCTGTAATAGGGAAGGGGCTTGCTGCGCTCGATCAGGGCGCGCACGTCGGCCTCGTCCCAGAGAATTTCTGGTACGGGCAGGCCCTTGCGGCGGGCGCGTTTGCGGTCTTCCTTCATGAGCTTGAGGGCGTCCTCGAGAAGAGGCCGGATCAGCTTGAGGGTCGGCGCTGTGGCGTAGACACGACCGCCGTATCCCTGGCGGTAAAGCCGCGGAACACGCCCGACGTGATCGAGGTGGGCGTGGCTGAGCAATACCGCGTCCACGTCGGCGGGTTTGAAGCCGAAGGGTCCGTAGTTGTCTTTTTCGGGCTCGCCCTGGTACAAACCACAGTCGAGCAGGAGCCGGAACCCCTGATGTTCCAGCAGATGGCAGCTGCCGGTTACCGTACCGCAGGCTCCCCAGGTGGTAAGTCGCATACCCCAGCCTATCGCGCTCGCCGCGGCTGGCGGGTCATGCTTACGCCGGGCTGCGATAGCCCCGGGTAGACTGAAGGAGGGATGGCCCGGGTCCTGGTGGTGGAAGATGAAGCCAGCCTGCGTTTTGTGCTGGAGCATGGTCTGCGTCAGGCCGGGTTCGAGGTGCTCGCCGCCGCCGACGCGGCTACGGGCTGGGAGTTGCTCGAAAGGGCGGACGTCCTGGTGCTGGACTGGATGCTTCCCGACGAAGACGGTCTCGCTTTTCTGGGCCGCCTGCGGCGGACGCCACGTTACGAGGAGCTACCGGTGCTGATGCTCACGGCGCGCGCTGGAGAGCGTGACCGGGTGGAAGGCTTGCTCGGCGGCGCCGACGATTACCTGACCAAACCCTTTTCTACGGCCGAGCTTGCCGCGCGGCTGGTGGCGCTGTTGCGACGCGCGCGCGGCCGCCGGGTGCTGGAGCGGGGAGAACTGCGGATAGATCTCGAGCGGGCGCGGGTGTCGCTGGCGGGGGAGGAAGTTCCCCTGACGCGGCGCGAGTTCGACCTGCTGGCATTTCTGGGGCGCCGGCCCGGCCGGGTGTTCGCCCGCGGGGAATTGATTGAAAGGGTCTGGGGTGGAGATTTTCGGGGCACGGCGCGCACGGTGGACCAGCACGTAGCCCAGTTGCGGGAGAAACTGGGTGACGGCTGGATAGAAACGGTACGCGGTCGGGGCTACCGTTTCACGGAGGAGCCGTGAACCCCTGGCGGGAGGCGTGGAACGCGGCCGCGGAGGGGCTGGTTTTATTCGAGGGCGGCAGGGTCGCTTATCTCAACCCCGCAGCTGCCCGGATGCTCGATGCCGGCATCGAGCGGGCCGTCGGCAGGCCGGCGGCGCTGCTGTTGCGACATCACCGCCTGCTGGAATTGCTGGAATCGGGTGGGGTGGTACGGCTGGCGCTGCACGGTCGCCGGGTTGAGGCCAGGGTTGAAGGGGAACGGCTCTTCCTGCGTGACGTTACCGAAGCGGAACGCGAGCGCGCGGTGCTGGAACAGGAAAGGCGCATGCTCGCCCATGAGTTTCGCACACCGGTGGCAGGCCTGGCGGGGCTGGTGGAGGTTCTGGCGGGCGATTCGGGCGGGGGCGAGGAGCGTGACCGGGCGCTCATGCTGCTACGCTCCGAGGTGGAACGCTTGTTACGGCTGGTGGAGGGGCAGGGCCGGGAGCGCACGCCCCCCTGGCGCCCCGACGAGCTGCGGTCACGGCTGGAGCGGTTGCTCCCCGAGGCGGGGGAGGTGCTGTGGGATACCCGGCATCCTGTCACCGTGGACCGCGACCGGGTTTTTCAGGTGCTCCTCAACCTGGTGGAAAACGCATTGCACTACGGTCGCCCGCCCGTGCGGGTGCGCACGCGCAGCGATGGGGGGGTGGTGGCGCTCGAGGTCGTGGACGGCGGCGGGGAACTCGGCGACTACGAGCGCCTTTTCGTTCCCGGACGCCGCGGTTTGCACGCTGCGGGGATCCGCGGCAGCGGGTTGGGGCTGGCGTTGGTGCGGAGGATAGCCCGCGGCTGGGGCGGGGAGGCCTATGGGCGCAGGTCGGGCGAAGGCAACGTTTTCGGGGTAACGATACCGGAGGAGGGGGAAGAAGAGCATGCGTGAAGCACTGGATCGCGATCTGAACCGGATAACCGAACATTTTCTGCGTATGGTCAGCCTGGTGCGCGAAGAGCTGCAACTCGCCACCGCGGGGCTGGTGGAGCAGGACGTCGAAAGCGCCAAGGCGGCAGTCAGGCTCGACCGCGAAGTCGACACCCTGGAGCTTGAGGTCGAGAACGAGGTGCTGGCGGCGATCGCCCGCCATCAACCGGTGGCCCGCGACCTGCGTTTTCTGGCCACGGTGCTCAAGGCGCTTACCGACATGGAGCGCGCCGGCGACTACGCCGCTCACGTGGCCGAGGACGCCCTGGCCCTGGCGGCGGGACCGCCTTTAAAGAAGTACATTACCCTGGCCGAGATGTCCGAGCGCATCGAGAGCATGCTGGACCTGCTCGCCAAGGCGATCGCCGAGCGCGATCTGCACGCTGCGCAGCAGGTGCTGAAGGTGGACGACGACGTAGACGATCTCTACGAGCAGATCGTACGCGAATTGCTGACCTACATGATGGAGGATCCGCGCACCCTTTCCACCGCACTTACGCTCATGCGCGTCGCCCGGAGCTACGAACGGCTCGGCGATCACCTGGAAAACATCGCCGAGCGGGTTTTCTTCTGGCTTACCGGCAAGCTGGAGAGCTCGAGTGCGGACGAGGGCTGACGCTGCCCTGACAATCAGGCTGCATCCTTGAAGAGGAGGACTGTGCGATGAAGAAGATCGTAATCCTGGTCATGATGCTGCTGCTCGCCGCGGCTTTTGCCCGGGGCGTGACCTTGAGCGGTGCCGGAGCCACCTTTCCCTACCCGCTCTATGCAAAGTATTTCAGTGTTTACCACAAGGCCACCGGCGTACGTGTCAACTACCAGTCAATAGGTTCCGGGGGCGGTATTCGCCAGCTCTTCGCGGGAACCGTTCATTTCGGCGCCAGCGATGCGCCGCTCACCGATAAAAAACTCGCCGAGTTCGAGCAGAAGCGGGGTACCCGGGTCATCCACGTTCCCACCGCCCTTGGCGCCGTGGTGCCCACCTACAACCTCCCCGGGGTTCGTGCCGCCGTGCGCTTTTCCGGGCCCGTGCTCGCCGACATCTTTTTGGGCAAGATTCGTAAGTGGAACGATCCCGCGCTGGCCGCGCTGAACCCGGGGGTAAAGCTGCCCCCGCTGCCCATAACCGTAGTGCGGCGTTCCGACGGTTCGGGCACCACCTACATCTGGACCGAATACCTGGCCAAGGTTTCGCCCGAATGGAAAAAGAGGGTGGGCGTGGGCAAAAGCGTGTCCTGGCCTGCGGGCATGGGAGGAAAGGGCAATGAGGGCGTGGCCGGTCTGGTGCGCCAGATTCCCGGCGCGCTCGGGTACAATGAGCTCGTTTACGCCGTGCAGAATGAGATCGCCTACGGCGCGGTGCAGAATCGCGCCGGTAAGTTCGTGCGCGCCGACCTCGCATCGTTGCGGGCGGCCGCCGAACTGCCCGATTTTCCGCCCGACACCCGGGTCTCGCTCACCGATACGCCGGCGCCGGAGGGCTATCCCATTGCCAGCTTCACCTGGATCCTGGTTTACCGGGATCTCGACAAGAACCGGGCGGTCAAGTCGGCCGCCGAAGCTAGGGCGCTCGCTGCGCTGCTTGACTGGATAATTCATGACGGACAGCAATTCAACGAGGCGCTGCACTACGCGACGCTGCCAGAGGTGGCGGTGCGGGCCAGCGAAGCCAATCTGGCCGGGTTGCTTTACCGGGGCGAAGCGGTGATACCGAAGTAAAATTTAGAAACCGCCTCATGCCCGCTGCAGCGTCATCGCGGCGGGCGCACCTGGGGGAAGCGTGCGAAGCAAGATATACGGAAAACCGGGGGATCGCGTTTTCACAGCATTGCTGGTGGTACTGGGTCTGACGGTCATGCTCGTCGCCGCGCTGATGGCGTGGGAGCTGGGCTTTGGGGGCCGGGAGGCGTTCCGGGCCTTCGGGTTCTGGGGATTCCTGCGCGGTACGGCCTGGGATGCGGTTGCGGAACAGTTTGGCGCCTGGCCGTTCCTCGTCGGGACACTCATAACCAGCGCCGTCGCCCTGGCGCTGGCATTCCTGCCCGCGCTGGCGGCGGCGATCGCCGTGGCTGAATACGCCCCGCGCTGGCTGGGTGAACTGGTGGCTTATCTCATAGACCTGCTAGCGGCGTTGCCCAGCGTCGTCTACGGCCTTTGGGGAATTTTCGTGCTGGTGCCGCTGGTGCGCGATCACGTCGAACAGCCGCTGTTTCTCTGGAGCGCCGAACATGCCCCGGCGCTCATGGGGGTGCTCGGTCCCCCCACGGGCATCGGCATGCTTTCGGCGGTGCTGGTGCTGGCCCTGATGATCGTGCCCTATGCTTCCTCGCTGGCGCGGGACGCCATCCGCCTGGTGCCGCGCTCGCAGCGCGAGGCGATGTACGCTCTCGGCGCGACCCGCTGGGAGGTGGTGCGGCGGGTGGTGCTGCCTTACGCCCGGGGTGGCATTTTCGCCGGGGTCATTCTCGCCCTGGCGCGGGCGATAGGCGAAACGATGGCCGTTACCATGCTTATCGGCAACTCGGGGCAGCTTCCCTATAGCGTCTTCGGGCCTGCGGCCACGATGGCGAGCGTCATCGCCAACGAGTTCGCCGAGGCCGAGGGCGGGCTGCAGCTTTCGAGCCTGCTGGCCGTGGGCTTTTTGCTCATGCTGCTCTCGCTGGCGGTCAACCTGGTGGCCGACTTCATCCTGCGGCGTATGAGCGTGGGGGAGGGTCGCAAATGAATCTGCGCCGCCGCTACCTGCGTGACCGGATCATGGTGGTCTTCGTCTACCTGGGCACGCTGATCGTATTGCTGCCCCTGGGGTTCATCTTGCTGCACGTCTTTACCCAGGGGATAGGCGCTTTGAACTGGGATTTCTTCACCAAGCCGCCTGCTCCGCCGGGTGAGGGCGGGGGCGGGATGCTGCCGGCCATCGTGGGCACCTTCGTAATCGACCTGATGGCGCTGGCCATGGGCGGTTTGCTAGGGCTGGGCGGAGGGATTTTAATGGCGGAATACCCCGACCATCCCCTGAACCGGCCGCTCAGGCTCGTGGCCAATGTTCTCGGCGGCATTCCCGCGATCTTGATGGGCCTGTTCGCCTTCGTGCTCGTGGTGGTGCCCATGGGTGGATTCTCGGCCTTTTCGGGTTCGGTGGCGCTTGCCATCCTGATGATTCCCATCATCATGCGCGCCACCGAGGAGGTGTTGCGTATCCTGCCCTGGGAGTTGCGCGAGGCGGGCCTGGCCCTGGGGCTGCCGCGCTGGCGGGTGACGCTGAGCCTGATTTTGCCCGCGGCCAGGGGGGGCATAGTGACCGGATTGCTGCTGGCGCTGGCGCGGGCCGCGGGGGAGGCGGCGCCGCTGCTTTTCACCGCTTTCGGCAACCCCTTTCTGTCCTTCGATCCGCTGGGGCCGATGGACAGTTTGCCGCTGAAAATATACGTATACGCCATCTCACCTTACGAAGACTGGATCAGACAGGCGTGGGGAGCGGCTCTGCTGCTCGCGCTCTTGCTGATGGCGACCAACTACCTGGCGCGCCGGGCCATGCGCCGGGGCTAGAGGGAGGATCCGCGTTGGAAGCTTTGCGCATGGAAACCGAGAACCTGACCGTCTACTACGGTAAGAACGCCGGGGTGCGGGGGGTGAGCCTCCCCGTCTACGACCGCAAGATCACCGCGCTGATAGGTCCTTCCGGCTGCGGCAAGACCACCTTCTTACGGGCGCTCAACCGCATGCACGACCTCAACCCGATCGTGCGTATCGAGGGCAGGGTCCTGCTCGACGGCGAGGACGTCTACGCCCCGGGCGTGGACCCGGTGGTGATTCGCCGGCGCGTGGGTATGGTTTTCCAGCGTCCCACCCCGTTTCCCACCATGAGCATTTTCGAGAACGTGGTCGCCGGTTTGCGGCTGGTGGGGATCAGAGAACGCGACCGTCTCAGGGAAGTGGCCGAGCGTTCGCTCAAGGCCGCGGCGCTCTGGGACGAGGTCAAGGATCGCTTGAACGACCCGGCCGTGGGTTTGTCGGGGGGGCAGCAGCAGCGGATCTCGATTGCCCGGGCGCTGGCGGTGGAGCCGGAGGTGCTGCTGATGGACGAGCCTACCAGCGCGCTCGACCCCATCTCCACCCAGGCGATCGAGGATTTATTGGGCGAGCTCAAGGAGCAGGTCACCATCGTTATAGTGACCCACAACATGCAGCAGGCGGCCCGGGTGTCGGACCGCACCGCCTTTTTTCTGGATGGCGAGATGATCGAGTTCGGTCCGACCGAACGCCTGTTTACCAATCCTGCGGACGAGCGCACCGAGGCCTATATTACCGGGCGGTTTGGCTGATGACCGAGGTGCACCTGATCCGCCACGCCCGCGCCCAGCCGCGCCGCGAGGGGTTGCCCGATGGCGAGCGCGCCCTTACCCCCGCGGGAAACGAGCAGGCGCAGCGGTTGAAGCTGGTCCTTGAGCGGTTGGAGGTCCGTTACGCCCTGCTTTGGACCAGCCCGCTGCTGCGGGCGCGCCAGACCGCCGACTTCCTGGCTCCGCTGGCCGAGATGGTGGCCACAGAGCCGGAGCTGGCCGGACCCTGGCGCGCCGATCTGCTGGACCGTTTGTTGGTACGGGGAAGGACGGTGGCGGTCGTGGCCCACGAACCCGAACTGAGCCAGGTGGCGGCTGAGTTGCTGGCTGGCGATGCGGAACGCGCGCCCGCTTTTGCTTTTAAGAAGTCGGGCCTGCTTGCCCTGCGGATGCGGCGCGGCGGTGTGGAGGCGCGCTACCTGCTAACACCCGGGGTGTTGCGGCGGCTTTTAGCGCCCCCGGACCAGCAGTCTTGAACCGAAAGCCTTTTCGAACAGGGCGGCGTCTTTCTGGGCTTCCCATACCTCCACCCAGGGGTTTTCGGGACCGCTCACCTCGAGGATGACCTCCCCATCGCGGATGGTAACATCCAGACTTTTAACGCGTCCGCTGCGGGCGCGCTCCAGGTGTTCGGCGAGGCGCAGTATGGCCGCCAGACGCAGGAGCAGCTCGGCGTCGCCGGGCTCGAGCAGCGACTCCAGTGCTCCCGGGCGCGGGCGACCTTTGCGATGATAGCGCACCAGCAGCGCTAGCAGTGCTTGTTCGCGATGACTCCAGCCGGCCAGCGTGTGCTGCAGGACCAGGTAGGCGCCGTGCTTGTGGTGATCGTAGAAATCTACCACCAGCCCGATGTCGTGCAGGCGGGCGGCGGCGTCGAGTAACCGGGCGTCGCCGGGTTTCATCCCAAAATGCCGGGCCAGAGCCGTAAAGAGGCGGGCGGCGAGGTCGCGTACACTTTGGATATGCGCGCGAGATTGTGGAAAGCGGGCCGCCAGATTGGCGAGGTGAAGTTCTCGTACACAGGCGGGGCGGTGGGGCGGCGGCAGAAAGTGGCGGAAGAAGGCGCCTTCGCGCACCCCCAGACCCGAGATCCAGATCTCGGAGAGGCCGCCGGTGCGCATGAGGGTGCGATATACGAGGGCCCCGGCGGCGATTACGTCGGCACGGTCTGGCGAGATGCCGGGAATGCGCTTGCGCTCCGAGGCACGCCGGGTCAGCAGGCGCTGGCTCAATTTGTCCAGGTCGCGCGTGCTCAGGGCGTAACCGTGCAGGCGCTCGAGCGGGTAGCGCCGGGCCCGCTGCACCGCCCGCGCCAGGTTGCGCACCGTACCGCCCATGGCGACCAGCGGCAGGGGTTGCTCGCGCAGTCCGCGGATGACCCCGCTCAGGCGGTTTTCCACCTCGGCCACGAGCGCCTGCACCTCGCGCGGTTTGGGGGGATCGTGCTTGAAAAAGCGCTCCGCGAGCCTCACCGCTCCCAGGGGGTGGGCGTTTCCATGCGCGAACCCGCGTTCCCGCATCAGGCTCAGCTGGGCACTGCCGCCGCCCAGGTCCATTACCCAGGCATCCTCGAAATCGAACCCGGCCGTGACCGCCAGCACCCCGTAGCGCGCCTCTTCCTCCCCCTCGAGAACGCGTACCTCCAGCCCCATGCGTCGCGCCGGTTCCAGCAATTCGCGGGCGTTGGCGGCGCTGCGCACCGCGCTGGTGGCGAAGATGTCGAGCTGCTCCAGCCCGGTGGCGCGGGCGTAGTCCTGCACGGCGGAGAGGAAAGAGAGCGCCCGCACTACCGCCTCGGGCGCAAGCCGCCCGCTGGCGGCGAGCCCCTGACCCAGGCGCACCGGTTCCCGCATCTCGTCGACGAGACGGTAGTGGCTTCCCGGTTCGTAGGCGTAGACCACCAGCCGTGCGGTGCCGGAGCCCAGGTCCACGATGCCCACGCGTTCCATACTTCCACCCTACCGCGGGGAGGTCGCCGGTGAAGCTCAGCCGCGAACGCTCGTGGTTCCGTTTCAACCACCGGGTTTTGCTCACCGCCCGGCGCGAAGACGTGCCGTTGCTGGAGAAGCTGCGCTATCTGGCCATCTTTGCCGCCAACACGGACGAATTCTTTTCCGCCCGGGTATACCGGATGTTTCGCGCCTCGCGCGAGCGCCCGCGCGTGCCGCGCGACTACCGCGCCCTGCTGCGCGAGGTGCAGGAGTACGTGCGCGAGGCCGGAGCCCTTTTCGCCGAGCTGCGGCTCCAGCTGGAGGCGGCGGGGATACGCCTGCTGGAACCCGACCAGCTGGGGGTTACCGAATCCCGTTATTTCGGCGCTTATCTGGCAGAGGAGGTGGCCCCCAAAACCGACCTGCTTGATGCCGCGCAGGTGCAGGATCTGTCTTCGGGAGCGCTCTATCTTGCGGCGGGTCACCGGCGCCTGCGTTACCTGCTGCGCCAGCCAGCGCAGCGGCGTTTCCTGCCCGTGCCCGGCCGCCCCGGCGCTTTCGTACGGTTGGGGGCGCTGATGCGAGCACGCAGCGACCTCTTTCTTCCCGAAACGATGCCCATGTACGAGCTGCGCCTGACGCGCATCGCCCAGTTAGAGGCCGTGCGCATGGATTGGGAAGAACTCCCGCTGGCCCTGGAAACGCGGCTCGATGGGGCACCGGCGCGGCTGGAGCTGGAGGCCGGTTTTCCCTGGCGCGCGGCGATCGCTCGCAGTTTGGGCCTGCTGGACCTCGAAGTGTTCGAAACGCCTCCCCCGCTGGATCTGCGCGCCCTTTTCGAGCTGGCGGACATCGGGGCTCCCGGGCTGCACTTTCCGCCCCTGCGGGCACGCCGGCGGCGCGGGTTTTCGCGCGATCCCTTTGCCTGCCTGCGCGAGCGCGACGTGGCGCTTTACCATCCCCGCGACGACTACACCCAGATGATAGGTTTCGCGCGGGCCGCGGCGCGCGACCCCGGGGTGCGGCGGATCCGGGCCACGCTCTACCGGGTCGGACGCGATAACCCCATTCTGGATGCGCTCATCGAGGCTGCCGACCGCGGCAAGGAGGTGGAGGTTCTGCTCGAGGGCAGGGCCCGCTTTGACGAGCTGGTGAATCTTTACTGGCGGTTGCACTTCGAGGGGCACGGGGTGCGGGTGCTCGACTACCCTCCGGGCGCCAAGGTGCACGCCAAGCTTTTCCTGGTGGAAACCGGGAGCGAGCGCTTCGCCCACCTGGGTACCGGAAACTACAATCCCCGTAATGGACGGCTTTATACCGATCTGTCGTTTTTCACCGCGCGTACACCGCTTACCGCCGACGTGGCGGCGTACTTCGAAGCGCTGGCCGCGGGGCGTGCGCCGGTTTTGCAACACCTGGCCAGCGGACCCGCTGCCCGGGAGCTGCTGCTCGCCAGGATCTCCGCGGCGGCTGCCGCGCGCGGCGAGATTATCGTCAAGGTCAACCACCTGACAGACGCCCGCCTTTTGCGGGCGCTGGCCCGCGCCGCCGGCCGCGGCGCGCGGGTGCGGTTGCTCGTGCGTTCCACGCTTACCGAGCTGCATCCCCGCGTTGAGGCCGTGAGTTTGGTGGGGCGCTATCTGGAGCACGCCCGCCTGGCCGCGTTCAGGACCGCCAGGGACTGGGAACTCTGGGCGTCCAGCGCGGATTGGATGGAGCGTAATTTTGACCGCCGCCTCGAGGTTTTCTTCCCGATAGAAGACCCTGGAATAAAGGGGAAGCTCTTGCGGCTGCTCAGGGCCCAGCTGGCCGACGACGTGAACGCGTTCGAGCTCCTTCCCGACGGCGCCCACCGGCCGCGCTGGGGCGGACGCCGGAACTCGCAGCTGCGGACGTTGTGAGCTTTTTCTACCGCGATCGCAGAAGGCGGTTAAAATACAGGAAATGCGCGTATCATGGGTTCCCGGCCTAGCGGCCGCCTTTCTGCTCGCTTTGGGGCTCTGGACGCCGGCGGTAACGTTCGGCGCCTTTGCGGTCTTCATGGCCGCACGCTTGTGGGGGGTTGTCGCGGGCTTGCTGGCGGTCGCGCTGCTGGTGGGCGGCTACCATGCTCTGGGCTTGCACGCTCCGGGCGGCTGGCTGGACGCCGTCGGGCTGGTGCTGATCGCGCTCGGGGGGGAATATCTGAAGCGCCGCGCCGATGCTACGCGGGCGCGCCAGACGCGGACGCGCGAGCTCGTGCGGGCGGTCTTGCAGGCCTCGCGGCAGGCGGCCCGCTTCGAGGATCCCGAAGAGTTGCTGCAGCGGATGCCGCGTTTTTTCGAGCAGGGGCCCGCCAGCAGCGCCTGTGTGCTGCGCATGGACGGCGGGGAGGCCGTCAGGGTGGCGGGGGACTGCGAGCGTGCGGATTGCCTCGCTGACGTCTTGCGGGTGGCCGAGGCGGGCGCCCCGGTGTATTCCGCCCCTGGCGCGGGGGTGCGGGGACGGTTTTTGGTACCCGTTTGCGATAGCTATGTGCTCTGCATCGAGCTTGCGGACGCACTTGCCGATGACGAGCGCGATCTGGTGCAGATGCTTAGCGATCTGGTATGCCTGGTGCGCCGCCGTCTCCAGGAAAACCGCGAGGCCGAGCAGTTCAGCCGGCTTATGACGGCCCTGGCCTCCAGCCGCAGCCTCGCCGAAGCCGCCGAGAAAGTGATCCAGCTGCTCATCCCGGTGCTGGGGGTCACCTCGGGTTTGGTCATGATCTTCCGCGGCGGCAGGTTCGAGCCGCTGGCCATGGTAGGCAGGCTCAGCGAGCTGGAACGCGAACGGTTGAAAGAGGGTTTTTCCGCCGGCTGGGGCGGTGTCTGGCGGAGTTATATCGAACGCCAGCCGCTTTTCATAGAAGATTACGGAGCCTTCGATCGCAAGGTCGACTCGGTTTACCGAGCGGGCTACCGGGCGCTGGCTTTCGTGCCGGTATCGGGCGAGAAGCGCGCCCGCATAGTGCTGGTGGTGCAGGACGAAAAGGTGCGCCCCTGGACCGAGGCGGAACGGGATTTCATCATCGTGGTGGCTCGCGGCCTGGGGCTGATGGCCGAGCAGTTCCTCACCCGCGAGCGCATGAACGCGCTTTTGCGGTTGGAGCGCGAGGTGTTTCACTCGCACATCGAACACGCCTACGACCGTCTGCTGGAGTACGCCGTCCGTCTGGTTCCCGGAGGCGAGGCAGGCAGCCTGATCGTGCGTACTACGGAAGGTGATTTCAAGTATACCTCGGTGATCGGGTACGACCTTGAGGGCTTGCGCGAAATTCGTTTCACCATCGAGGACGTGCGCGACGCCTGGTATGCGGCGGGGGTGGATGCCTGGAACCGGGGCGACCCGCGGGTATATTCGTCCACCAGGCAGGACATCGCCGAGGCCAGCTACAAGACCGCCCCTATCGAGGTCATCGATCGTGCGGGACGGGTTCGCGAGATAAAGGCCAATTTGAGTCTCCCCATCGTTTACCAGGGGGAGGTGCTGGCGTTGCTCAACATCGATTCCTTTTCCGACCCCGAGGCCTTCGACGACGAGTCCATAGAAGCGGCGCGCGTATTCGCCCAGCAGGCGGCGCTGCTGCTGCACGAGCAGCACTACCGCAACCTGCTCGAGCGCGCCGCCCACACCGACCCGCTAACCGGGCTGCCCAACCGCCGGGCCTTCGACCGCCGCTTCAGCGCCATCTGGCGGAACGCCGAGCGTTATGGCTATCCGATGGCAATTCTGATAATGGACCTGAGCAAATTCAAAGAAATAAACGACCGCTTCGGTCACGCCGCCGGGGACAGGGTGCTGATGCAGGTGGGCAAGGTGCTCCGGGACTCCACCCGCGACGGGGACCAGGTATGCCGCTGGGGCGGGGACGAATTCGCAGTTCTTCTTTCGCACACCAATCTGATGGGTGCGGCCCGGGCGGCCGAGCGTTACGCGCGCGCCATCGAAGCGGTTTGCATAGAGGACGTATGCGTGGGCGTCAACATCGGCGCGGCGGCCACCCCCGAAGACACCAGCGATCCCGATGAGCTGATAAAGATAGCCGACGCCAGAATGTACCAGGCCAAGCGGTCCGGTCTTGAGGTCGAACCCAGACCTTGAGAGGGGTGGCTTTTCAGCCAGGGGGGCGCTCGCTCACCCCGGCGAGCCGGCCGTCGCGCAGGCTCAGCACCCGGTCCGCGAGACCCGCGATTTCGAGATCGTGGGTGACGAGCACCAGCCGGCGTTCTCCGGAGGCGTGTTCCAGCAGCAGTTCCAGCACCTTGCGACCGGCGGCCGAGTCCAGGTTGCCGGTGGGTTCGTCGGCGAAGAGCACTGCTGGTTCGAGCGCCAGGGCGCGGGCGATGGCCACCCGTTGCTGTTCGCCGCCGGAGAGCTGGTTGGGGCGGTGGTTCGCGCGGCCCGCAAGCCCCACCCGTTCCAGCAGGGTCAGGGCGCGCTCGCGCCGCGCGGCGGGCCGCCTTCCGGCCAGCAGCAGCGGGAAGGCCACGTTCTCGAGTGCGGTGAGCGTGGGCAGCAGGTTCCAGCTCTGGAAGACGAAGCCGGCGCTCTGGAGCCGCACCCCGGCCCGCTCGTCCTCGCCCAGCCGGTCGATGCGCGTTCCCGCCAGGACAACCTCGCCGCTGCTGGGCCTGTCGAAGCCCGCCAGCAGGTTGAGCAGGGTCGTCTTTCCCGAACCGCTGGGCCCCACCACCGCGGTGGCGCCGGGGGGGAAGTCGTAACTGAAGTTCTCCAGGGCGGTCACGGTCACGCTGCCCTGGCGGTAGCGTTTGCTCAGGTTTTGCGCCCGCAGCATCAGATCCTCCCCAGGGCTTCGGTAACGGGGATGCGGCTGGCGTTGCGCGCCGGCAGCAGGCCGGCGATCAGACCCAGCGCCAGCGCGATTCCCATGGAAAACAGCGCCAGCCGCGGAGTGACCGCCGAAAGCGCCAGCCCCACGGCTTGCTGGGTATACAGGTTGATGACTGCCGAGCCGGCGATTCCCGCCAGCACTCCGGCCAGCCCGCCTGCGAGCGCCAGGAAGAGCGCTTCGGCGAGCACCAGACCGAAGATGAAGCGGCGGCGGGCGCCGATGGCGCGCATGACCCCGAACTCGCGGGTGCGCTCGTAGACGCTCATCATCACGGTGTTAGCGACTAGCAGGCCGCCCACTATCAGTGCCACCAGGCTGATGCCGAAGCGGATCAGGTCGCCGATGCGCAGCGCCCGTTCGGCGAACTTGATGGCCTCGGTGGTGCTCTGGGCGTCGATCCCGGGGATGGCTGCCTCCAGCTTTGCGGCTACCGCGTCCACGTCGGCTCCGGGATCGAGCAGGAGCAGGAATACCCCGTAATTCTCGGTACCGAGCACGGTTTGCAGGGTTTCCAGCGGCACGAAGATGAAGCTGTCCACCATGCTGCCAGCGGGCTCGAGCACCCCCACCACCGGCACGGTTACATCGCGGCTGAGGCGCAGCTTTTTGCCCAGCGTCAGCCGGTTCAGCTCTACCTTCTTTGCGCCTACTACGGCGCCGTCCGGGTGGGGGTCGATGCGCCCCGCGGCCACCCGGGCGGGCGGGTAGAAGTCGCGCGGGTCCGCGCCCTCGGGCAGGCCGTAGAAGAGAAAGCTGGTGGCGGGGTCGAAGCCGCCGCGGAACATCACCACCGCGGGGATGATCTTCTGGATGCCCAGCTCGGGAGCCAGCGCCTCGATCTGCCCCAGCATCTCCGGCGGCAGTTCCGGCAGCGGCGGGCTGAAGGCGTCGGTGCCCTCGGCCACGACCCGGATCTGGGGGCCGAAGTTGCCCATTTCGGTGGCCAGCGCCTGGCGCAGCCCCTCGCCGAACGAGAGGAAGAGCACCATCGAGGCGGTGGCCACGGCGATGCCCAGCCAGGTGAAGAGGCTGCGGGTGAGGCGGGCGGTCAGGTTGCGCCAGACCAGAACTGTCAGTTCCACCGCAAAAGTCTAGCCTGAAAGCGGGTGAATAAAAGTAGAGCGCGGTATAATCCCGCTGATGACGACCGCCGAAATTCGCGAAAAATACCTGCGCTTCTTCGAGGAGAAGGGGCACCTGCGGCTGCCGCCCTTCAGCCTCATTCCCGAGGACGACCCCACCCTGCTCTTCATCGTCGCCGGCATGGCGCCGCTCAAACCCTACTTTATGGGAGCCAGGCCGGTGTTTCCCGGCCACGAGGGCGAGCATCGCCGGGTGGTTACCTGCCAGAAATGCCTGCGCGTCGGCGATATCGAAAACGTCGGGCGCACCGCCCGCCACAACACCTTCTTCGAGATGCTGGGCAACTTCTCCTTCGGTGATTACTTCAAGAAGGAGGCCATCGCCTGGGCCTGGGAGTTCGTGACCGACCCCAGGTGGCTGGGGCTCGATCCCGACCGCCTCTACGTCACCGTTTACAAGGACGATGACGAGGCCTACGCCATCTGGCGCGACGTGGTGGGGGTGCCCGAAGAGCGGATCAGCCGCTGGGACGAGGACGAGAACTTCTGGCCGGCGAACGCCATCAGCGAGGGTCCCAACGGCCCCTGCGGCCCTTGCAGTGAGATCTTCTACGACCGCGGCCCCGGTTTCGGCAGCGAGGACGAGACCGGGCCTAACACCGGCTCCGGCGACCGCTTCGTGGAAATCTGGAACCTGGTCTTCACCCAGTTCAACCGTTCCGGCCCCATTCCCGGCGAGGGGGTGCTCGAGCCCCTGCCGCAGAAGAACATTGACACCGGCATGGGCCTCTACCGGGTGGCGGCCATCCTCCAGGACGCGCCCGACTTCTACGCCACCGACACCTTCAAGCCGCTCATCGACCGCGTGGCCGAGCGTTCGGGCGTGCCCTACGAGGGCGCAGCGAGCGTGAGCCACCGCGTCATCGCCGACCACGTGCGCGCCGTGGTGGCCGCGCTCTCCGACGGCGCCACCTTCTCCAACACCGGGCGCGGCTACGTGATCCGGCGCCTGCTGCGCCGCGCGGTGCGCCACGGCTACCTGTTGGGGCTAAAGGAACCCTTCCTGCACGAGCTGGCTCCGCTCGTCGCCGGACTGCTGGGCGACTACTACCCCGAGATGAAGGAGCAGCTCGCCAGCGTACAGCCGGCGATCCGCGCCGAGGAGGCGCGCTTCCTTGAGACCCTGGAGGCGGGCATCCGCCGGCTCGAGGTGCTGCTGGCGCAGCTGGGCGAGGGCGACGTCCTCCCCGGGGAGGAGGCCTTCAAACTGCACGACACCTACGGCTTCCCCCTCGACCTCACCGAAGAGATAGCCGCCGAGCGCGGCGTCAAGGTGGACCGCGAGGGCTTCGAAAAGGCGATGAAGGAACAGGTCGAGCGCGCCCGCGCCGCCAGCGCCTTCTCGGGCGAGGTCTTCGCCGCCGCCGCCCCGGCGCTAGAGCGCGTCTTCAAAAACCACGGCGCCACCGAGTTCACCGGTTACGAACGCCTGGAGGACGAGGGCAGGGTGCTCCTCATTCTCCAGGGCGAGGCTGAACTCGACAAGCTCGCAGCGGGCCAGGGCGGCCAGGTCGTCCTCGACCGCACCCCCTTCTACGCCGAGGGTGGCGGCCAGGTGGGCGACTCGGGCTACCTCGAGTGGCCCGGGGGCCGCGCCCGGGTCGTGACCACCAAGAAGAGCAAGCAGGGGTTGCACCTGCACGAGGTCGAGGTCGCGGAGGGGGAGCTCGAGGTGGGCACGCCGGTGCGCGCCATCGTCGATCCCGAGCGCCGCTGCACCGAGAAGAACCACACCGCCACCCACCTGCTGCACGCCGCCTTGCGGGCGGTACTGGGGCCGCAGGTGCGCCAGGCGGGCAGCCTGGTCGCCCCCGACCGGCTGCGCTTCGACTTCACCCACACCGCCGCCCTCGGCCCCGAGGAGGTGCGCAAGGTCGAGCTGCTGGTCAACCGCTGGATCCAGGCCGACTTTCCGGTGAGCTGGACCTTCATGCCCCTGGAAGAGGCCAAAAAGGCCGGGGCGATGGCGCTCTTCGGCGAAAAGTACGGCGACACCGTGCGCGTCGTCCGGGTGGAGGGCAGCCCCGACACCCGCGGCATCCTCGAGGCCGAGGTGCGCTCGATGGAGCTCTGCGGCGGCTGCCACGTGCGCCGCACCGGCGAGATCGGCTACTTCGTGATCACCGCCGAGGAGGCGGTCTCCGCGGGCGTGCGCCGCATCGAGGCGCTCACCGGCGAGGCGGCGGTGCGCTACGCGCGCGACCTGTTTGACCGCGACGCGGCGCTGGCGCGGGCGCTGGGCACCAGCCTCGAGGGGCTGCCGCAGCGCATCGAAAAACTGCAGCAGGAACTCAAGCAGCTGCGCCGCGAGAACGAGAAGCTGGCCGCGCAGCTGGCGCGCGCCCAGCTGGGCGGGGGTTCCGCCGCCGAGGTGCGCGAGGCCGGCGGCTGGCGTTACCTGGCTGCGGCGTTCAGCGGCCTCGACGTTCCGGCGCTGCGCCAGGCGGCCGACGAGCTGCTCGATCGCCACGGGGTCGACCTCGTGGCCGTGGGCTCGGACGGTGCCCTCATCGTCAAGGTGAGCCCGGAGGCGGTCGAGAGGGGCCTGGCCGCGGGTGCGGTCATGCGGGCTCTCGCCGAGCGCACCGGCGGTCGCGGCGGCGGTAAGCCGCGCCTTGCTCAGGGCGGCGGATTCGACGTGAGCGCGGCCCTGGAGATCCTGCCCGCGGTGCTGGAGGGTGGCTAAACGACTGCGGCACCGGAAAACGCCCGGCGCGCGCCGGGCGTTTTCCGGGAAAGGAGGTGGTGCGCTCTCGCGCAGTAGCAGGAGCAATTAAGGGGAAGGGACTGTTGCTCCGTAACCTCAGGGTAGATGCCGGACGCGGGGTTCGGTACCCCCGAATGAGGGACCCCAAATGGGGGTGTTCTCGTTTTGCTAGCATGGTGAGCGTGAAGGTGCTGGGGCTCGACGTGGGTGATGCGCGCATCGGGGTAGCCGTTGCCGAAGAGGGGCGCCCTTTTGCCTTTGGTCGCGGCTGGATCGTCAGGAGCGCGGATGCGGCCGACGTGGTAGCCGTGTGCGAACTCGCCCGCGCGGAGGGAACGACCCGGGTGGTGGTGGGGCTGCCGCGACGCAGCGATGGCGCGGAAGGCGCCCAGGCCGCCAAGGTGCGTCGCTTCGCCGCGGCGCTCGGGGCGGCGGGGTTGGAGGTGCGCTTCGTAGACGAACGCTACACCACCCGGGTAGCAGCGCAGAGGATAGCCCACCTGCCCCGCAACAAGCGACGGGAAAAAGGCAGGCTGGATGAGGCCGCGGCGGTGGCTATACTGGAAACCTATCTCGAGGGGGGTTCGTGAGCACCGGTGCCCAACCGTCCTCCCCCGGGCCGCGAAAGCACCGGTTGTGGCTATGGGGGCCGGCGGTCGTCGCGCTGCTGGCCGTGGCCGCCGCAGCCTGGGCGGGCTGGCTGCTGGGACCCACCGGGGCCAGCGCTATCGTCGAGATTCCCGGTGGTGCTGGTGCCGCTGTTGTAGGGCGCATTCTGGAAGATAACCATCTCGTTCGTTCGGGACGGGCGTTCGCGCTTTATGCGCGCTGGAAAGGAGCCGCTTCAAAGCTGCAAAGCGGGTACTACCAGCTCGAGGGCCGGGGGGTGAGGAGCCTGCTTGAGGACCTCACTGGTGGCAGGAAGCCGGTGATGGTGCGCCTGCTGTTTCCCGAGGGATGGCGCGCGGTGGATTACGCGGAGCGCCTGGACGCGGCCGGTTTTGACGCGGGGGGCTTTTTACAGATAGTAAATGATCCGCCTGCTGAATGGATTCCCGAATATATAGAGGGTCCTTCGCTTGAGGGATATTTGTTTCCTGACACCTACGATCTGCCCAAGGGCGCGGAGCCGGCGCTGATCGTCACCGTGATGCTGCGCCGCTTCGGGCGCGAGCTTACCCCCGAACGTCTGGAGAGGGTGCGGAGCCTGGATCTGAACGTACACGGCTGGGTTACGCTCGCCTCAATAGTTCAGGCAGAGGCAGGCGACGCCGAAGAGATGCCCCTGATCGCCGGCGTTTTTCTCAACCGCCTTGATGCGGGCATGCCGCTGCAATCGGATCCGACCGTCGCCTACGCCCTTGGCAAGAGGCTTCCTGAGCTGGACCGCGGTGCAGGCGATTTTGAAGCGGACTCGCCCTATAACACCTACAAGATTACCGGTCTTCCCCCGGGCCCCATAAACAACCCGGGGCGCGCCGCATTGCTGGCGGTGCTGCGGCCGGTGCGAAACGACGCGGCCGGTCTGCCCTATTTCTACTTTTTTCACGCAGGGGGCAGGCTCTACCTGAGCAGCACTTTCAGCGAGCACCTGCAAAAACTCAATCGCTACTACTATTAGCCTCCACCAGCAGCACCGGCAATCCTCCGGGCGCGGCATATGCGGCCATACGGCCCCAGGGTACGCTGCGAGTCCAGACCGGCAGATAATCGTGCTCGCTCAGACGCCCTACCTCGGCGGCGGCGTCGCGGACGCTGAGCGCCAGCATTGCCGGGGTGTCCAGGTCGGGCGCGAACGCCAGCACGATCCGCCCCCCGCCGGGGTGTTCCAGCTCCGCCCAGCCGGTGTCGGCTTCCGAAAAGATTTCGCGCATGCCCAGCTGGTGCTCGTACCAGGAGAGGCTTGCCGGCAGGTCCACCACCGGTATTACCGGGCCCAGTACCCGCCCCTGCCCCCTGGAGACCGCAGCTCGGGGCGGCGGCTCGTGGCGCAGGGGGTTTCCTTCCATGTCTTCGCGCGGGCCCATGCCGTCCAGAACCGGCACCAGCAGCGGCTGCGACGCGGCTTCCAGGCGGAGCTCCGGACCTCTTGCGGGAATCAGGCGGGCGTGGGGATTGTCCAGCTCGCAGAGAGCAAAGCCCAGCACCTGGAAGAAACCCAGGTCCGCCGTGAGATCAGGGGTGGCCAGGTGCAGGGTGTGCAGCCCCATGGGTTCATGCTAGCGATAAATGATGAGCGCTCCCAGGTGGGAGCGCTCGTAAAGACAATGGAGCCTGCTTCAGGCGGCTTCTTCTTCCGTTTCGCGACCCATCCGCGCCCGCTGGCTCACGAATACGGCGGCGATGAGGATGGCGGCGATGGCCGCGTAAGCCAGGTCGGGGTTGCCGTCGAGGACGTGCAGCCCCAGGGTGTTGCGCAGGAAGTCAGGCAGGTTGGCCAGCCAGTCGATGCCGATGGCGTGCAGCATTCGCTGGGTGGTGAAAAGCAGGAAAGAGGCCAGCAGCAGCCCGATGCGTTCGGGCCAGTTGGCACGCGTCAGCCACCAGCCCTGGGTTCCGGCTACGAATAGGAGCATAGCCACCAGGGCCGTGAATACGACGTAGACGATATATGCCCAGTGCCCTTCAGGATGGATAAGCAGCAGCGCCGGTTTGAAGAAGAAGATGAAGGGCAGAATGGCGGTTCGCATGTCGTATATGAATCCCTGAATACCGGTTTTGATGGGGTCGCTGCGGGCGATCGCAGCGGCGGCATAGGCGGCGAGACCGACCGGCGGGGTATCGTCGGCGAGGATGCCGAAGTAGAAGACGAAGAGGTGTACGGCCACTATGGGCACGGCGAACTCGGCCTTGTCGGCCAGATTGGCGATTACCGGTGCGATCAGCGAGGCCATGACGATGTAGTTCGCGGTGGTGGGCAACCCCATGCCCAGCACCAGGCTGGCGACTGCGGAGATAAGCAGCACCAGCATGATGTTGCCGCCGGACATGGCCTCGACGATGTCGGCGAGGCCGAAGCCGAGGCCGGTCATGGTCACGATGCCCACTATGATTCCCGCAGAGGCGGTAGCGATGGCGATCGAGGTCATGTTGCGGGCGCCGCCCTCGAAACCCTGCACGATGTCGATAAAGCCTTCCCATAACCCCTTGAGCGTACCGGCACCGATGTCGCTGTGCTTGGCCCGCAGGGCGAGCACCCACTCCTGTACTACGAATACCGCCAGGGCTATGGGCACCGCGTATTCAAACTCCATGCGGAAGTACTGCTTGAAGGCAAGCATGAGCCCCATGGGTACGATGTAATCGGCAAAGTTGCCCTTGTCGCCGCGCACTGCCAGGGCGATCCGCTGCATGACGATCATGCCGATCATCATGAACATGGCGTTGAGCGCCGAGCGTTCCGGGGTGTGGCGCAGACCCACCAGCTCGTACATCAGCCAGCCCACCGGGATCAGGTACTGGGCTCCCGAGAAGAAGGTGGACCAGAAGGGCGGTAACTCGCTCTTGGGCAGGCCCTTGAGTCCCAGCTTGAGGGCTTCCAGGTGCACCACGTAGAAGAGACCGATATACGAGAGCACTGCGGGTACCGCGGCGTAGATGATCAGCTTGTAATAGGGCAGGTCGAGAAACTCGGCCATGATGAAGGCCGCCGCGCCCATTACCGGTGGCATCAGCTGTCCGTTGGTGGACGAGCCCACCTCGGTGGCACCGGCTTTTTCGGGCGGATAGCCTACCTTTTTCATCAGCGGGATGGTGAAGGTACCGGTGGTCACCACGTTGGCTATCGAGGAGCCCGAGATGATGCCGGTGAGCATGCTACCCACCACCGCCGCCTTGGCCGGACCGCCGCGGTAGGTGCCCAGACCCGAGTAGGCAAGATCCACGAAGTACTTACCCGCCCCTGCCTTGTCAAGCAGGGCTCCGAAGAGCACGAAAAGGAATACGAAGCGCGCGGAAACCTGGATCGGGGTTCCCCAGATGCCCTCGGTGGTCAGGTACAGCTGTTCGACGATGCGCTTCCAGGGGTACCCGGAATGCAGATAAATGATGTCGGGGAGCTCGATGGGGATGATGCCCTTGGGACCGGTGACCCCGTAGAGGATGAGCACGCCGGATATGGCCAGGAGCGCAACGCCGACGACGCGAATGGTGGCCAGGAAGAGTGCTGCGAGGGCGATGGTTCCCATCACTATATCTGTGGTATTGGCCACGCCTCCGCGCTGGAGGACGATACCTTCGAAGTCGTAGATGATGTACAACGCTCCGGCCAGGCCCATGGCCAGCACCGCCCAGTCGACCCAGGGGATGCGGTCGCGCGGGGCCTTCTTGGGGGTGAAGTACCAGATCACGGCCCCTGCCAGCAGGGTCGCCAGGGCGATCCAGATAAAGTATGCTCCGCTGGTGAGAATATTGAGCACTACCCCGGCCGCCAGCACCACCACGGCGGCGTCCCGGGGAGGGTTCTTGGAGGGGTAGGCCAGGAACGCGAGCGCAAAGGCGAACGCCAGGTGAGTAGACCCCAGTATGAGAATGTCCAGGTTGCCCTTCCAGGTCGCCCAGACCTGGAAGGCGCTCCAGGCGACCGCTATCAGGAATATTAGCCATTTCTGCCAGGGGGATTGGGGATCGCGTGCGCCATATTCGACCTCCTGCATCAGCTCGACGGCCTTATCCAGGTCGCCGGTGTCGCCTGCTGGCATGGGGTCGGTGCGGATATCGGATTCTTCCGGTTTCATAGATCACCTCGCAATGGGACTGGGACAAACTCGACTCGTCTGTACGTTCTAACAGTATACAAATACCCCCGGCCGCAAGGCCGGGGGTCGTGATGGCGATGCTGACTGCTAGTCGATGGGTTTGGCGGCGTCGGGAATGGCGATGCCTTCTTCCTGGAAGAACTTGGCCGCGCCCTTGTGCAGCGGGATGGGCATCCCGTCGAGGGCCTTCTTCACGGAGAAGTGCTGAGCGATGACGGGCTTGATGGCCTTGAACTGGTTGACCTTCTCCTTGAAGACCAGCTTGGCGATCTGGTAGACCACGTTCGCGTCCAGGTCGGCGGAGGCGGCCAGGGTGGCCTTCACGGCGACGGTCTGGAAGGGCTTGTCCTGACCCTTGTAGGAGCCCGCGGGGATGATGATCTCGGCGTAGAAGGGGTACTTCTTCTTGAGGAAGTCGATCTTGGCGAACTCGATGGGCAGGAAGACGATGTCGGTGGTCAGCGCGGCCTGGGCGATGGCGCTGGAGCCCACGCCGGCGGTGTAGAACATCGCGTCGATACGGCCGTCCTGGAGCAGCTGGGCGGCCTGCTTGGGCTTACCGCGTACGGCGGTGCCGAGGTCGCTGAAGGTGAGGCCGTAGGCCTCGAGCACCTGCTTGGCGTTCTGCTCGACGCCCGAGCCGATGTCACCCACGTAGACCTTCTTGCCCTTGAAATCGGCGATCGTGGTGATGCCCGAGTCCTTGCGCGCGAATACGTGCACCGGCTCCGGGTAGATGGTGGCCATGCCGCGCAGCTTGTCGGCGGGGGTGCCGATGAACTTCTTGACGACGATGCCGTTAAAGGCGTAGTAGGCGATGTCGTTCTGGATCATCGTCATCTGCAGGTCGCCGGTCTGGATCGCGCCAGCGTTATAGACCGAGCCGCCGGTGGAGATGGCGTTGGCCTTAACGTCGGGCAGGTTCTCGTTGATAATCTTCGCGATGCCGACGGCAGTGGGGTAGTAGGTACCCGTGGTGCCGCCGGATCCGATGGTGACAAAGGTTTTGGCCGAGGCGCCTATGGCGAGGGCCAGACCCAGTACTGCAGCGAGGATCAACTTGCTATTCTTCATGCGCTTACCTCCTTGGCGATATTCTTGGCATTGCCAGTATTTACTTTAGCGCGTGAGGATGAGAGGGTCAATTCGTTTAGGTTTAGGTGCGCATAGATTAACCTGCATATGTACGAGCAATTCCGATGCAGACCGCAACCTGGCGGTCGGCCGTACTCAGGCGGAGCTCATCGTGCTCAGCGCGGGCTCATGAATATCTAGCAAAATTCGCGCCGCCATCCGTCCGCGAAAACAGGATTCGGTATAACTATGCGTCTGCGGGCGGCTGCCTCTTTTATTTTCGCCTTCGTTGTGCCAGATTATGGGGTAGTCGAACGACCCTCCCGAGGAGGCGGCATGAACCGACAACGAATCATAGACGCGATTGATCTTGCTCACCGAATCGTCCGGCAGCACCTCAACGTGCGACCGGGCGAAAATGTTTTGATAGTGGCCGATCCCGAAACCGAAATGGAGATCTACCTGGCGCTTGCGGGTGCGGTGCAGGCGGTAGGGGCCGAGTTCACGGTTTCGCTGATGCCCACCCGCGGCCGGGATCGCGCAACCTACCTGACGCGCCCCATCGAAAAGGCCCTGGACGCTTCTGACGTTCTCATCGGGGTGACCAAGGCTTCGGGCGCGCCTACTTACGCCCGCAAGGTGGCGCAGCTGCTGAGCGCTGGTAAGATCCGGGCGCTCTCGATGGTCATGCGCGAGCTCGACAACTACCTGAAGGGTGCGGCCACGGCGGACTATGAAGAGCTCGAAGACCTCGGTCAGCGGGTGGCCGGGTTGTGGGCGCAGGCGGAGGAGATCCGCATCCAAACCCCGCGCGGCAGCGATTTTCGCGCCGGCGTGACCAAGGAGCCGGTTATGGGGCAGCCGGTCATCGTCGAGTGCGGCCTGGCCCGCGAGCCCGGGCGCGAAGCGGCCTTCTCCGACGGCGAGGTCTCCCAGCGCCCGCGCGCCGGGACGGCCGAGGGCAAGCTCGTCATCGACGGCCCGGTGGCGGGCATGCGCGGCCTCGACCCCTTCGAGGTGGAGGTCGAAAGCGGCGAGGTGGTGCGCATCGCCGGTGGCGGCAATCGCACCCGTCAGCTGGCCTCGGTCTTCGCGCGCCTGCCGTGCGCCAAGCACATCGCCGAGATCGGCCTGGGGCTCAACCCCGAAGCGCTCCACAACGGCGACTTCGAGGAGGAGAAGAAGGCCCAGGGGAACGTGCACGTGGCCCTGGGGGACGACATCTTCTACGGCGGCTCCCACGGTTGCGACATTCACTGGGACATGGTGCTCTACGACGCCACCGTCTGGCTCGACGACTTCCCCCTCTTCAAGGAGGGCAAGCTGCAGTCGAAGGAAGTCCTCGAGGCGGCGCGCTAGGGGGTGTGTGGAGTGGGAGCGCTGGACGGCCTCGTTGTGCTGGATCTCTCCCGCATCCTGGCGGGGCCCTACGCCACCCAGATGCTTGCAGATCTGGGTGCTGAGGTATGGAAGGTGGAGTCGCCCTGGGGCGACGACACCCGGCGCTGGGGGCCGCCGTTCCAGGAGGGGGAAAGCGCCTATTTTCTCTCCGCGAACCGGGGCAAGAAGAGCCTGGCTGTCAACCTCAAGGATCCCGAGGGTCAGCGGATCGTGCGCCGCCTGGCGGAGCGGGCGGACGTGCTGGTAGAAAACTTCAAGGCCGGAGATCTTGCCCGCTACGGTCTCGACTATGCGAGCCTGGAAAAGCTGAACCCGCGCCTGGTCTATGCTTCCATCACCGGTTTCGGGCAGACGGGCCCGCGCGCCACCGAACCCGGCTACGACGCCGCGCTGCAGGGAATGACCGGGATCATGAGCGTCACCGGCGAGCCCGACGGGCCGCCGGTGAAGGTGGGCGTCGCCTGGATTGACGTGCTCACCGGTCTCACTGCCGCGGTGGGCATTCTTGCCGCTTTGCGCGAGCGCGACGCCAGCGGCCGCGGGCAGCACCTTGACCTGGCCCTCTTCGACGTTGGCGTAGCGGCGATGGTCAACCAGGCGCAGGCCTTCCTGATGTCCGGCCGGGCCCCGACCCGGATGGGCAACGCCCACCCCCAGATCGTTCCCTACCAGGCATTCCGGGCCCGGGACAAGTGGTTCATCCTGGCGGTGGGTAACGACACCCAGTTTCAGCGTTTGGTGGAAGCGCTGGGACGGCCTGACCTGGGTAGCGACGAGCGTTACCGCACCAACGCCGGGCGGGTGGAGCACCGCCGGGAGTTGGTCGCGGAGCTGGAGGGCATCTTCAACCAGCGCGACCGGGAAGTCTGGCTCGAGCTCCTGCGCGCCGCCGGAGTTCCCGTTACCCCGGTGAACGACGTAGGTGAAGCGCTGGCCGATCCTCAGGCCGGGGCCAGGGGGCTGCTGTGGGAGCTGCCCCATGCCCGGCTGGGCCCCACCCCGCTTCTGGCCAGCCCCTTGCAGCATATGAGCCGCACCCCCGCCGCCCCTACCGTGGCCCCGCCGCTGCTGGGGCAGCACACCCGTGCGGTACTGGCCGCTGCGTTGGGGATGACAGTGGACGAGCTTGACGGGCTGGAGTCGGCGGGGGTGATAGGGAAAAGCGGAGCCGCCGGCTGATAGGAGGTGGCAACTGGCGCAGCGTCCGGACCGCTGGTTGAACAAAGCCGCGACCTTATCTTTCTAATGGAAACTGCAGGGTTAAAAAATACTTAGCCCGATATTAAGCCGTATCACCCTGTTCGTCGCGGGGCAGGGCGGTTTTGAGAGTCCGCCCCAAAGCTTCACCGGGGGTCTCTCCCTCGCCGCGCTCGGCTCTAGTTTCGCGCTCGAGCCAAACTGTCATTTTTCCTCCGGCATCCCTGCCAAAGAGTATTCCCCGCCAGCCCCCCTCCAGCAGTTCTTCCAGCGTTTCCCCCAGCGACCCGGCTTCATACCCCAGCTCCGCAAAAGCCGCAGCCGCCGCGACCGGCCAGTCGGCCACGAACCCCTGCAGTGCCGCCAGCAAGCCGTAGGCGGGGTCGCGCTGCTCCATGGCGCCCCCGCTGGCGAAGTAGCGCTCGAGCACGTGAAGCCAGTCGCCCCTGCGGCTGGCTCCCGCCATGGCGGCGTAAGCGGCGTCGAGATCGCGCGGGTGATATTTGCGGTAACGGTTTTCGTGCACCACCAGCGCTTCGGGCAGGCGCGGCCGCGGGGAGGGGTCTTCGGCGGGCACCCCCACTACCAGGCCGCTTACGGGGACGGTTCCCCTTGGCAGCTCCAGGAGCCGGGCGACCTCGAGCGGCTGGTTCAACAGGCCCCCGATCCAGCAGGTGCCGTAGCCGAGTGCTTCGGCGGCCACGGCCAGGTGCGCGCCCGCCAGGGCGGCGTCCACGAGGGCGAAGTGCAGCCCCGTACGCGGCCAGCGCGCCATCGTTTTGCCGCGGTGAATCAGCAGCTGCTCGAGACGGTACACGTCGGCCAGGGGTATGAATAGTTCGGCGGCGCTGACCACGTGCTCCTGGCCGCCTGCCAGACGGGCCAGCTCGCGCCGCAGCCCGGGATCGCTGACGCGCAGGATGGAGTAAAGCTGGGCGCCGGCATCGGTGGGGGCCTGACGGGCGGCAGCGAGGATCTTCTTCAGGTCGCCTTCCGGGACCGGACCGCCCTTAAAGCGCCGCAGCGAGCGGCGTTCCAGCATGCGCGCTAACAGGTCCATGCCCCCAGCCTAACCGACCGGGTACACACGCCCCATGTCAGCGCGTATTCCTCTCTGTATAATCCATTAGGTTAATGCCGATGTGAGGGGGAAAGACATGGCCATCAACATTGCAGTACCCAAGGAGGAAGCCCCGGGCGAGCGCCGGGTCGCCCTCGTGCCCGAGGTCGCCGGCAAGCTCGTGAAACAGGGGCATGCCGTCACCGTCGAGAAAGGCGCGGGCGTGGGGGCGCACTACCTCGACGAAGCCTACGAAAAGGCGGGCGCCCGGTTGTCCGCAAAGAGATCCGAGCTGCTGGGAGGCACGCAGATAGCGCTCAAGGTGCAGCCTCCCAGCGAGGACGAGATTGACGCCCTGCCCGAAGGGGCGGTGCTGATCGGCTTCATGCACCCGCACCGTCACCCCGAACTGGTGGCGAAGATGCGCGACAAGAAGCTTACCGTCTTCGCCATGGAGCTCGTGCCGCGCATCACCCGCGCCCAGGCTATGGATGCGCTCAGCAGCCAGGCCACCGTGGCCGGGTACAAGGCGGCACTGATCGCCGCCGACACCATCGACCGCTTCCTGCCCATGCTGACCACGGCGGCCGGCACCATCCGCCCGGCCCAGGTGCTGGTGCTGGGCGCCGGGGTGGCGGGCTTGCAGGCCATCGCCACCGCAAAGCGTCTGGGTGCGATAGTAAGCGCCTATGATGTGCGCCGCGCCGCCGGCGAGCAGGTGCGCAGTCTCGGCGCCAAGTTCCTGGAGCTGGAGATCGACGCCGAGGCCGAAGGCGGTTACGCCCGGGAACTGACCGAGGAAGAGAAGAAGAAAGAGCGGGAAATGGTCGAACAGGCCATCGTCGCCGCCGACGTCGTGATTACCACCGCCAACATCCCCGGCCGGCGCGCACCGATTCTGGTGACTACCGACATGGTCGAGCGGATGAAGCCCGGTTCGGTAATCGTCGACCTGGCGGCCGAGTCGGGTGGTAACTGCGAGGCCACCAAGCCGGGCGAAACGGTGCAGGTGGGCGACGTGCGCGTGGTTGGACCGCTCAACTTGCCGAGCGCGCTGGCGGTGCACGCATCGGAGATGTACGCCAAGAACCTGCAGAACTTCCTGGAGCTCATCATCACCGAAGACGGCGATCTCAAACTCGACTGGGACGATGAGATCCTGGCGGGGAGCGTGCTGGTCCACGCCGGTGAGATCAAGCACGAGCCTACGCGCGAACTGGTGGAAGGAGGCGCGCAATGATCGGCGGAACCTGGGCTGCGTTGTATATCTTCATGCTCGCGGCGTTCACCGGATACGAGGTGATCAGCCGCGTCCCTGTTGTGCTTCACACCCCCCTGATGTCGGGGTCGAACTTCATCCACGGCATCGTGCTCGTGGGGGCGATGGTGGTGCTCGGACACGCCGAAACCACCCCGGAGCTGGTAATCGGTTTCATTGGCGTCCTCCTGGCGGCGGCCAACGCCGCGGGCGGCTATGCGGTCACCGAACGGATGCTCGAGATGTTCGAGCGTAAACCGAAGGAGGGTTAGGCCATGGAGATTTTCATTCAACTCGTTTACTTCATTACGGCCTTCCTCTTCATCCTGGGCCTCAAACAAATGAGCCATCCGGCCACCGCCAAGCGCGGCATCGTTTGGGCGGGTTACGCGATGCTGGCGGCAACCATAGTCACCTTTGCCTGGCCGGGCATGAACAACTTCTTCCTGATCATCGTGGGTATTCTTGTTGGCGGCGGTCTCGCCTGGGTGGTGGCCGAGCGGGTGGCCATGACGGACATGCCGCAGATGGTGGCCATTTACAACGGCATGGGTGGTGGCGCCGCCGGTGCGATCGCTGCGGTCGAGCTGCTGCGGCACAGCGCCGGACACGGGGAGATGACCGCCGGCCTGCTGGTGCTGGCCCTTCTGGGCGGCCTCATCGGTGCGGTTTCGTTCAGCGGTTCGATGGTGGCTTTCGCCAAGTTGCAGGGTTTGGTCAATTCGCGCGCGGTAACCTTCCCCTACCAGCAGCCCATAAATATGTCGGTGCTGGCTTTGTCGGTGGCGCTAGCGGTAGCGTACCTGATGGGAATTCAGGCCACCCAGGTCGTGCTCTGGTTCTTCCTGCTGGCGCTGCTCTTCGGCGTACTCATGACCATACCCATTGGCGGTGGCGACATGCCGGTGGTGATCTCGCTCTACAACGCCTTTACCGGCCTGGCCGTGGGTTTCGAGGGTTTTGCCATTGGCAACCCGGCCATGATCATCGCCGGTACCGTGGTGGGCGCGGCCGGTACGCTGCTTACCATCCTCATGGCCAAGGCCATGAACCGCTCCCTCTACAGCGTGCTCTTCGGTGCGTTCGGTGCTGTTGAGCAGGAAGGCGGCGAGATCGAGGGCAGCCTCAAGCCCATGGATCCCGAAGACGCCGCCAGCTTGATGGCCTATGCCAGCAAGGTAATCATCGTTCCCGGGTACGGTATGGCCGTGGCTCAGGCGCAGCAGAAGGTCAAGGAGCTTATGGAGGAGCTCGAAAAGCGTGGCGTCGAGGTCAAGTTCGCCATACACCCGGTGGCGGGGCGCATGCCCGGACACATGAACGTGCTCCTGGCGGAGGCCGGTATCCCCTACGAAAAACTTTACGATCTGGAAGAGATCAACTCCGAGTTCGATTCCGCCGACGTAGCCCTGGTGATCGGCGCCAACGACGTTGTCAACCCGTCGGCGCGGCGCGAGGGCAGCCCGCTCTACGGTATGCCCATTCTCGATGTGGACAAGGCCAAGAAGGTGTTCGTGCTCAAGCGCGGGCGCGGTAAGGGCTTTGCCGGGATCGAGAACGAGCTCTTCTACGCCGACAACACCAACATGGTTTACGGCGACGCTTCCGATACGCTCAACAAGATGGTTCAGGCCCTCAAGAACCTCTAGCTATCCTGAAACGACGGTACACCCGCCCCGGGAGGGGCGGGCTTTTTAGTGGCAGAATGGAGGCATGAGCCAGAATTTGCGAGAACGCATCCGCTCGGTACTCGAACAGCTGCGGCAGGAAGGTCTCTATATAACGCCTCCGGTACTTCAGGCCCCGCAGGAGCCCGTGACCCGCGTGAACGGGCGCGAGGTGGTGAATCTGGCCTCTAACAACTACCTTGGTTTCGCGAATCACCCGCACCTGAAGGAGAGGGCCGCGGAATTCCTCGAAACCTGGGGCGCGGGTAGCGGGGCCGTGCGCACGATAGCCGGTACCTTTACCTACCACGAGGAGTTCGAGCGGCTGCTGGCCGATTTCAAAGGGACGGAGAGCGCGCTGGTGTTGCAGTCCGGCTTCACCGCCAATCAGGGGGTGCTGGGGGCGCTTTTGCAGCCGGGCGATCTCGTTTTCTCCGACGAGCTCAACCACGCTTCTATCATCGATGGACTGCGACTTACCAAGGCTGCGCGCTACGTCTTCCGCCACGCCGACGTCGAGCAGCTCGAGGAGTTGCTCAAGGAGCATGACACCGATGGTTTGAAGCTGATAGTCACCGACGGAGTGTTTTCGATGGACGGCGACGTGGCGCCCCTCGACCGCATCGTGCCCCTGGCCGAGCGCTACGGTGCGCTGGTTTATGTGGATGACGCCCACGGCTCCGGGGTGCTGGGTGAGATGGGGCGCGGCACCGTGCATCACTTTGGTTTCCACGAAAATCCCAACGTAATTCAGGTGGCCACTCTTTCCAAGGCCTGGGCGGTGGTGGGGGGATACGCGGCCGGAGCCGGCGAGCTGCGGGAGCTGCTCATTAACCGGGCGCGGCCGTACCTGTTTTCGACCTCGCATCCGCCCGCCGTGGTGGGAGCGCTGGTAGGGGCGCTGGAGTTGATTCAGCGGGAGCCCGAACGCATTGACAGGCTCTGGGAGAATACCCGTTACTTCAAGGAAGAACTCGCCGGTCTGGGGTACGACACCATGGGCAGCCAGACGCCCATCACACCGGTGCTCTTCGGTGAGGCGCCTGCGGCGTTCGCCGCGAGCCGCAAGCTGCTGGAAAGGGGCGTTTTTGCTGTTGGTATCGGTTTTCCGACGGTTCCCCGGGGTCGCGCGCGTATCCGCAACATCGTGACCGCCGCCCATACCACCGAGCAGCTAGACCGGGCGCTCGAGGGCTATGCGGCTGTTGGCCGTGAGCTCGGGGTAATCCACTGAACTTGGTATACCCACACCCTGTTTCTAACGGCACCTGATAATGATGCCGAGGGTGTACAATGCCTTAACAGTATTTTGATACGTGAAAGGTGTTGTGCTGATCGACGGGGTTGGGGAAGATGAAGGGCGCCACGGCTAGCAACGGTTACACCAGCATGCTGGAGCGGGACGGCTCGGCACCGTTCGAGCGCGTGCGCAGGCGCCTGGTTATCACTATGCTTTTGCTGGGTGCCATTGCTAGCCTTGCCGCCCTTTATCTCGAGCTCATCATCGATGCCACCAACCCGGTTGACCTTTTTTTCCTGCCTTTGATGTTCGTGTCGTTTCTGGGGATGGGGGTCGCCCTGGTTTATCGCCGTGGCAGATTGCAGCATTTTGAAAACGCCGCTTACCTGATACTCGCCCTCTACGGTTTTCTCATGCTGGTTCACCAGGTACGGCACACGCTTACTGAAATGCACACCTTCACCGAAACCATGTTCTGGTTCCCCATGCTTTATTTGATGGCGTATCTGTTGCACCGCCGAGCTATGGCATTGCGCATTGCGGCGGGCATTTGGTTGGCGGCGTTGCTGCTCGGGGTTTTTAACACGCCGTTTGCTGAACTCTGGCTTAATAGAGATGCCAATGCGTTTAATTCCTTGGTTCAATTTTATATATCTGGCATCGTCTACATAATGTTGCTCTATGTTTTCTCGCGTATTGAGGAGGGATATACCCAAAATAGATTGCTGGCTTACCTCGACCACCTTACGCAGCTCCCCAACCGTCGTTACGGTGAGGAGCTGCTGGCGCAGCTATTGCGGGAGCGGGGTGACCGGGGTGAGGCTTTCAGCGTCATCATGCTGGATCTGGACGGTTTCAAGAAGGTGAACGATCATCACGGCCATGACGTAGGCGACCGGGTACTGAAACGCTGCGCTGCGGCCATTCAAAGCAACCTGCCCCTGGGGGCGCGGGTAATTCGCTGGGGCGGGGAGGAGTTTCTCGTCATCCTGCCCGACCACGACGAAGCGGCGGCGTGCAAGGTTGCTGAAGACGTCCGCCAAGGGCTGGAGGCCACTTCCCACGAAGGGGTGGGGCCGGTTCTCGCCAGTCTGGGCGTGGCTGAGTGCCGCCGGGGCGACACCCTGGACATGCTCATTCAGCGGGCGGACCAAGCCATGTACCGGGCCAAACAGGCCGGGGGCAACCGGGTAATGGCTATCGCCCCCAAGCGGCAGGCCGTAGAGGCCTAACTTCCCGCGGCGTTCTGCAGGTCCGCGATGCGACCGGTTTCCTCCCAGGGGAAGGCGTCGCGACCGAAGTGGCCGTATGCTGAGGTTTCGGTGTATATGGGGCGCAACAGCTCGAGCTCCTCGATGATGGCCAGCGGCCGCGGGTCAAATACCTTGCGCGCCACCTCGGTGAGCTGGCCGTTGGTCAGGGTCCCGGTGCCGTAGGTTTCTACCCGCAGACCCACGGGGCGCGCCTTGCCGATCGCGTAGGCCACCTCCACCAGGGCGCGCTCGGCGAGGCCGGCGGCTACGATGTTTTTGGCCATGTAACGGGCGTAGTAGGCCCCCGAACGATCTACTTTGGTGGGGTCCTTGCCGCTGAATGCGCCGCCGCCATGGGGCACCGCGCCGCCGTAGGTGTCCACGATGATCTTGCGCCCGGTAAGGCCCGCGTCTCCGTGAGGCCCCCCCTGCACGAAGCGTCCCGAAGGATTGATGAGGAAATGGGTGTCTTCGCGCAGCAGCCCCGCCGGAATGGCCTGACGGACCACCTTTTCTATCAGGTCGTCGCGCAGCTCCTCCTGGTCTATCTCCGGGGCGTGCTGGGCCGAAAGAACCACGGTCTCCACATACAGGGGCCTGTCGCCGTCGTAGGCGACCGTTACCTGGGCCTTGCCATCGGGACGCAGGTAGGGAAGGGCGCCGCTCTTGCGAACAGCGGCCAGGCGGCGGGTCAGGCGGTGTGCGAGGGTTATGGGAAGGGGCATGAGCTCCTCGGTTTCGCGGGTCGCATAGCCGAACATGAGGCCCTGATCCCCCGCGCCCACCTGGTCGTAGGGATCGGTGGACCCCAGGACGCGCACCTCGTAGGCGGTGTTTACCCCTCCGGCGATGTCGGGAGACTGCTCGTCGATGGCGGATAGAACCGCACAGGTGTCCCCGTCGAAGCCGAACTTGGCGCGGGTGTAACCGACTTCCTTCACGGTGCTTCGTACCAGATCCGGCAGGTGCACGTAGGCCTTGGTGGAAATCTCTCCTGCCACCAGGACCATGCCGGTTTTTACCAGCGTTTCCGCAGCCACCCGCGCCGATGTGTCTTTGGCCAGAATGGCGTCCAGGATCGCGTCGGAAATGCGGTCCGCGAGTTTGTCGGGGTGCCCTTCAGTTACCGATTCGGATGTCACCAGTCGTAGCAACGTTTCCTCCAAGATGCTTCTGCGGCCGGGGCCGCTCAGCTCTGAATATACCGCGCGCGCGAAGATCACGAGACGGGTTTGCCGAGCGCGGCGTAGAGCGTGCGGAATTCGTCTATGCCTATGCGCTCGGCGCGCACCATGGGGTCGATTCCTGCATCCTCCAGGGCCGCCAGCACCTGTTTGCGGGGCCAGCCCGCCTGTTCCAGGTTCTTGCGCAGGGTCTTACGGCGCTGGGCGAAGGCCGCCTCGATGAGCTTGAATAATCCGGGGTCGTCGGGCTGGCCGCTGTGAACGATTTCTATCAGGGTGGAAACGACCCGGGGCCTGGGAAAGAAGACCTCGGGGGGGAAGTCGCGCACTATTCGAACGCGGGCATGGTGGGCTGCCCGCAACGAAAGCAGGCCGTACGCGGGGGTACCGGGCGCTGCGGCCAGGCGTGTGGCCACCTCTTTTTGTAATAACACGACCATGCGCGCGAAGCTGCCCCGGCGCAATAGCTCGCTGAGCAGAGGCGTGGCTATGTTGTAGGGCAGATTGGCTACTAAGAGATCTTCCCTGGAAACGGCCGACCAGTCGTGATCGAGCGCGTCGCTAAAGTGCAGCGATACCGGAAGACCGGCCAGGGTTTCGCGCAGCACAGGCTCGAGCCGCCGGTCTTTCTCTAGCGCGTGCACCCGGGCGCCCGCTTGCGCCAGCGCGCGGGTCAGCGTTCCCAGCCCCGGCCCTACCTCCCAGACCGTTTGCCCCGGTTGCGGATCGGCGGTTCTGATTATCAGGTCCAGCAACCCAGCGTCCACGAGGAAGTTCTGGCCGAACCGCCTGTCGGCGCGCAGGCCGTGGCGTTCCAGGATGGCGCGGACGGTGCTAAGTTTCGTTAGCGAGGGCATCCAGTTTCTCGGTCAAGAAGGCCTCCGCGGAGCGCAGGTCGCCCAGTCCGGCGAGGGCCAGCTCCTCGCTCAGGATCCCCACCAGTTCACGGTATTGCTGGTGTTCGGTACCCGAGAGGGGGCGCTGCTGGTGGCGGCGATGCAGCGAGGCGAGCATGCGCGCCAGCTCCAGCGGATTGCTCTCATTGAGGGCGCGGCCTATCTCGCGCTGGCGCGCTGGCCAGCCGCTGGCTAGGTCGCGCGCCTCGCCCAGGGCCGCCAGCAGGGCGTCGCGGTCGGCTCCGGCAAGAGGATAGCGAAGGCCCAGGGTCTCGGCCTTTTCCACCGGAACCATTATCGTCCCCGGTTTTCGAAGCAGCTCTATTACGTAATAGGTGTTGCGCTCGCCCATGACCTCGCGCTCGGCGATTTCGCGAATATATCCGCCACCCTGGGCGGGGTAGACTACCGGGTCCCCGATGTTAAACCCCATGGCGGCTATCTTAACCCGCGTCCGTGGTTTGGGCAAACCGCATGATCTCCCATTCGACGCTGTCGGGCAGCGGTACCAGATCCAGGTATTCCCCCAGGTCGAGGGCGTCTATGAGGGCGAAACCGTAGTCTTCGAAGACGCGGATGCCCTTTTTCATTACGGTATGGCCGTAGACGCCAAAACGGTAGCCAGCGCGTTCGAGGTAGTCGGGGTTGGTGATCCACCACTCCTTCGACTCCTTGGACTGGTAGAACATGTCGTCGTATTCCTGGAGCCAGGGAGCGGGGCCGACGTGAGCGAAATGGACGCCGTCGATTACGAACTCCTTGGGCAGACCGCCCAGCCATTCCGCCAGCGAATCCGGCAGCGCTTTGCCACCCCGTTCGGGGTCGAACTCCGCGTGCTCAATTCCCGACGCGTTGCCGAGCAGGAACTTGTGGTCCAGCGCGGCCTGGTCGTGATTGCCGCGTAGAACGATCACGTAGCCGCCGGCCTGTTCGGTAAAACGCCGGATGCGACTGAGGGCTCGTATCTGTTCGCGGGCGGCACGGGCGAGATGATCGGGGTTGCGGGCGTCGTAGTCTTCTATTCCCGTCAGCCTGGTATAGGCGTCGCGGTTCTTCGGGTGCACCAGGTCGCCGAGCAGCACAACCCGCAGGTGGCCGGAGCGCAGCGCCGGGGTGGGTAGATAGCTGGCGTCGGCAGCGCCCGCGTGGCGCAGGGCCTGCCAGAGCTTGCCGTACTCGGCGTGTACGTCACCGATGGCTACGATGCGCGTCATCAGCTGGGCTCCTTTTCAATGAGCAGAGCGCGTAGTTCGCCGTAGAGTTTCTTGGTGGTTTCAGGGTCGTTGCCGTAGCCGCCATACCTGACAACCAGCGTAGCCGCTTCCTTGCCTTTTCCCTGTTCACGCAGGCGGGCAATGAGGCGATCTATTAGCTCCTGGGCGCTTGACTTGGGGGGTGCCGCGGCGGGTTGTCCGCTGTCTGGAAGCCGGGGCGGCAACGGCTTTCTGCCTGCGCCGGCTTGCGCGAGCGCCATCCAGAATGCCGCCACTGCGGCGTCTTCCAGCGTGGGGCCGCTACCTACGCCGCTCTTGCTGGCCCCTCCCAGCTCGAGCATGCAGCTCACCGCGGGTGGTTGCGCCGAAGCGATGGTGAAGCGGCAGCTCCAGCCTCCGGGGCCCCAGACGTCGTCGAGCTGGTCGTAAATTTCGGTGACCTGCGGGCGCTCACGATCGCCGGGCCCGATCTCCAGGAGGTCGTGCATTGCGCCCCAGGTAGCATCGTCCATTTCTGCCATTGTACCCTGAAGCCCGGCAGATTCTTCCCCCCAAACGGGGGGAGCCTCGCTTCGGCTCCGGGGTGTGGACGGGCGGCCTGTTTGCAGGGGATAGCGTGGTTGTGAAAACGGTTATTCCGCCCGCCGGTTCCCGGTGTAATTTCCACCAGCGCGTTTACGAACCCTAGACAGGCTGCGCCTGGCTCGCTAAGATGGTTCGTGCGTGGGGCCGTGGCGCAGTTGGGAGCGCGCCTGAATCGCACTCAGGAGGTCAGGGGTTCGAATCCCCTCGGCTCCACCAGAAAGGCCGGGTTTTCCCGGCCTTATCCCTACCCGCCGCTAGAGGGCTTCGCTGATGCGCGAGCGCGCCGCTTCTATCAGGGCTTCCTGCTCCCTTACCCCCCAGCCCAGTTCCGCCGCCATCAGATCGGCGGTGCGCTTCAGGGCGGCCAGTGCTGCTTTCTGGTCCAGAAAGGCCAGTCGTGTGCGGCGGGCGAGGGCGTCGATGGGGGTGACGGCCATCTCCGCACGCGCTGCCCAGACAATTTCTGCTTCCAGGAAAGGATGACCGTCCGCCAGGCGCTCGCCGAAGCCGCCGTCGGCGAGCGCGGCCACCTCTCCGGCGCGGTCGCCGTAACTGTTGTTGAGATAACGGGCCACGTCTTCTTCGAGTCCGTACGTCTCCACAAGCTGCCGCCAGCCTTCGGGATCATAACCGGCGCCGCCTTCTATGAACACGCGGTCGGTTATGCAGCCGTGCGGAGGATGCAGCTCGCGGGTGCGCACCACGTAGTCGACCAGGTCTTCGGCCATCTTGCGGTAGGTGGTCCACTTGCCGCCGGCGATGGTTACCAGGCCGCTTTGCGACTCGCTGATCAGGTGATCGCGGGCTAGTTCGGCAGTATCGTGAGCCTCCGGGTCCTTGACCAGCGGCCGCAGTCCGCTCCAGGATGCGAGGATGTCGCTGCGCTCGGGTTTGAGCGCGAAATAGCGCTGCAGATGACGCAAAATGTATTCAATTTCTTCCTCAGTGGGTTTGGGGTGGAAGCTCAGATCCGCGGGTTCGTCGGTCGTACCTGCCAGGGTGTGGCCCATCCAGGGGAGCACGAAAAGGACGCGACCATCCTCGGTCTTGGGGATTAACAGCCCCGTTCCCGGGGGGCTGAAGCGCTCCGGCAGTACTATGTGCACCCCCGAGCTGGTGACCACCATGGGCGCTGCGTCCGGGTCGTCCAGGCGGCGGATGGTGTCGGTGAAGGGGCCGGTGGCGTTGACAACCGTCTGTGCCCGCACCACGAAGGTTTCATCGCCCAGGCGGTCGTGCACTTCCGCGCCCCTGGTGCGGCCGCCTTCCTTGAGGAGTCCGGTGACCTCGGTGTAGTTGGCGGCCGTTGCCCCTTCGCGCAGCGCTGTGAGTACTACGGCGACGTTCATGCGGGCGTCGTCGAACTGGCCGTCGTAATATTCCACCCCCCCTACGAGGCCTTCTTCCTTGAGCTGGGGGAACTCTTTCAGCGCCCGGCTGCGGGGTACGAAGCGGCTGGGTTTCAGGCGTTCATGACCGGCCAGCAGATCGTAGGCCTTGAGTCCGGAGAAATAGTAGGGTACCTCCCATGCTTTGTAAAGCGGGGTGAGCAGTGGAATGGGGTGAGCCAGGTGCGGCGCGAGCCGCAGGATCACGCCGCGTTCGCGCAGGGCATCCCGCACCAGATTGTACTGGACCTTGTCCAGGTGTTTTACGGCGGCCTCCAGATAGCGCACACCTCCGTGCACCAGTTTGGTGCTGCGGCTCGAGGTGCCCTCGGAGAAATCCCCGCGTTCCACCAGCGCCACGTTCAGGCCGCGGGTGGCGGCGTCTAGAGCTATGCCCGCGCCGGTGGCCCCGCCACCGATGACGAGCAGGTCGAAGGTCCGGTTTTTTAGCTGATCGAGTTGTCGCTGACGGTTCATGGTCCGGCTCCTTTTGCCCAGCCGCGGGCGCGTGCTACGGCTTCATGCCAGCCCGCGATCAAGCGGGACCTTTCTTCGACTTCCCCCGCGGGTTCAAAGCGCCGCTCCATCCGCCAGGAGCGCGCCAGCGTGGGCAGATCAGCCAGCCCCGCGCCCACGGCGGCGGCCGTTGCGGCGCCCAATGCAGTCGTTTCGGTGACGCGCGGCCGTTCGACTGCGCGATCCAGCAGATCAGCCTGGATCTGCAGCAATAGATCGTTGACCGCGGCCCCGCCGTCCACCCGCAAGGTTGCCAGGTGCACACCGGCGTTTTCCATGGCGCGCACCGCGTCGTAGACCTGCAGGGCGATGGCCTCGAGTGTCGCCCGCGCGATGTGGGCGCGTCCGCTGCCGCGGGTAAGCCCAACGAGCAGGCCGCGGGCGTCGGGGTCCCAGTAGGGGCTTCCCAGCCCGGTAAGCGCGGGAACGAAGTATACTCCTTCGCTGCTGGCCACACTGGCGGCCAGCTCCTCTATTTCGGCGCTGGACTTTATCAGGCCCAGTCCGTCGCGCAACCACTGCACCGCCGCTCCCGCCACGAAGATCGAGCCTTCGAGGGCGTATTCGAGCGGCCGCCCCGACACCTGCCAGGCTACGGTGGTGAGCACGCCTTCCCCCCGCAGGGGTTCGCTGCCGGTGTGCATTACCAGGAAGGCGCCGGTGCCGTAGGTATTCTTGGCCATACCCGCTTCGAAGCAGGCCTGACCGAACAGCGCTGCCTGCTGGTCGCCCAGCACGCCGTTGATGGGAACCGGGCCGCCCAGCCACTTCGGCTCGGTGGTGCCAAAATGGCCCGTAGAGGGCAGCACCTCGGGCAGAATGGAGCGGGGAATGTCGAAAACTTCCAGCAGCTCCCCGTCCCAGTCGCCATCGTGGATGTTGAAGAGCAGTGTGCGCGAGGCGTTGGAAACGTCCGTGGCGTGCACCCTGCCGCCGGTCAGGTTCCAGACCAGCCAGCTGTCGATGGTGCCGAAGGCCAGTTCGCCGGCCTCGGCGCGGCGGCGCAGCCCCGGATCTTCGAGCAGCCAGGCCAGTTTGCTTGCCGAAAAGTAGGGGTCGAGGACCAGCCCGGTCTTTTCGCGAATTTGCGGCTCCAGGTTCGCATCTTTCATTCGCTGTGTGGCTTCCGCCGTGCGCCGGTCCTGCCAGACTATCGCGCGGCTCACGGGGCGGCCGCTGGCGCGCTCCCAGAGGACCACCGTTTCGCGCTGGTTGGTGATGCCCACGGCGGCCAGGTCGCCGGCGGTCAGGCCCGCCTGTTCCAGCGCCGCCCGGGCAGTCGCCAGCTGGGTGTGCCAGATTTCCATGGGGTCGTGCTCGACCCAGCCGGGTCTGGGGAAGTGTTGTTCGAAGGTTTCCTGCGCCAGCGCCACAGGCTCGCCGTTCAGATCGAATACCACGGCTCGCGAGCTGGTCGTTCCCTGGTCCAGGGCGAGAAGATACGCCACGGCTGGCCTCCTGTTTCTACGGTACAACGGAAGCGGGGGCAAGCGCCGGGCTATTCTTCGGCGATTACGATACGGTCGCGCCCTTCTTCCTTGGCGCGCATGAGCGCATCGTCGGCTTTCAGTATCCAGTCTTCGATGTCGTCATTGCTAAGGGGTACCCGTCCTCCGGCCAGACCGACGGAGGCCGTTACCCGCTCGCGCACGTCGGCGAGGCGCAATTCGGATATGCGGGCGCGGACCCGTTTAAAAATCCTCTCCGCCTGGTGCAGATCGCTGTCGGCGAGCAGGATAAGGAATTCCTCGCCGCCCCAGCGAACGGCGAGGTCATTATCGCGCAGATTACGTTCCAGAATTTCGGCCACGGCCTGCAGAAGCACATCCCCGGCGGCGTGACCGTAGCGGTCGTTGACCTGCTTGAAGCGATCCAGGTCTAGCATGGCGATGGTAACGAGGCGCCTTTCCCGCATGGCGCGTTCCAAGGCGTAGGGCAACCGTGCCTCGAAGCCCCGGCGATTGAGCAGTCCGGTGAGCGGGTCGGTGTGCGCCTGTACCTGCCAGTCGAGGGAACGGAGAACCTCACCCAGGCGCTGGCCCACCATGGGGGCGAGCAGCTTCAGAAAGGGACCGCAACGCTGACTGCCCCGCAGGTACACCCTTCCGAGTTTGAGGCCGCGGTCTTCCAGGGTGCGTCCGTAATGGGTGCGCTCGCCCACCAGCAGATCGTCAAATACGCTCAGGCGCAGTCCCACCACGTGTTCGCAGGCGCGTTGAAACAGGTTCAGGAGCTCGTTGGCGAGGCCCGCGGGCGTCGGGGGGGTTTGCGTGGCGGGGAAAAGCGCCAGGTCGCCCAGGATGCTGCTCCACTGGGTGAGTTGCGTTTCGGACCGGGTTTTGAACAAGTGCACCGGGAGGACCACCGAAAGAATACCCCCCCAGGCCGAGAGGGTGCTCAGTGCCACGATATAGCCCGCGGTTATCTCGGGAACGTCGGCATTGATCCAGCCGAGTACCACGAAGGCCCACATGGACATGAATGCGGTAACGGTGACCACAATATGGGGGGCGTGAATGGGGCTCCGCATTTGCTCGAGCCGCAGACCTTCCACGATCAGCCACATGCTCACGGTCCAGACGAGGAAGCCCAGCTGCATGCCCTGGAGGTCGGACAGCTGGGGCAGGGTTGCCCAGCTGGTCATGCCGATTTGTACGAAGACGAGGGTCGGGAGCCAGAGCGCCCTGCCCTCGGGGGCGCGTCCCAGGATGATCGCGTACCAGGCGGGCAGCCCGAAGGAAAGTAGGACCAGCTGCAGTATGAGCAACAGGTGCAGGTGCATGGCGTGGCTTACCTGCTGGCTTGCGGCGAAGGTAAAGCCGATGGGGAAGAGCATCAGCAGGTAATAAGACCAGGGCAGGGTTATTTTCCGGGCCAGCGAGTACAGCAATTCTATAAATGGTATGTAGCCAATACAGAGCATGGCCCAGAGCAGCAGCCTTATTACCGGGGGTTCCGGGTTCGTGTGGTAGGCGATGGCCAGGTACATTCCCCAGGCCGCCACCCAGAGCGCCAGTCCGTTTCCCACCAGTGTTCCCAGTTTGGGTATGCGGAACGCGCGGACTACCAGCACCACATCAATGACGATGCTGATCAGCACCAGTATGGGAAGGGCCGCCACCAACTCAATATATGTTACCAGCGTGTCGCCGCCACAGGATATGTACCAGGTTCAATGATGCTGCCGCAGCCGCAGCCGGCGGAGGCGGTTTATTGCGCCCGCAAGTTCAAACCGCCGTGGCCGCGCCAGCTCGGGGGCGGGGTCGAAGAAGTGGAGGCCGCGGGAGTCCAGCTCTCCTTCCAGTATGTCCAGCAGCGCAGAAAGCGTCTCCTCACCCGCCAGGTTTTTCAGCTGCGCCATGAGGTGTCCGATGGCCCGGGTCTGGGAGGGGTCCACCAGCTGGTCCAGCGCCCGCAAGTCCAGGGTTGCCGCACCGAAGAGCAGTTCGGAGCGGCTGACGGCCCTGATTTTGACCCTTCCGTTGCGGCGGGGATCGAACGACGCTGGATCGGGGATTCGCGGCACCACCCGCAGCGGGTGTGCGGGATCTCCCAGCGCGCGCCCGGTGGGAAGCTCCCGGGCGATGTCGCGGGCCCGTGCGGTCACGTCCCTGGCGCGGTAGTGCTCGAGCAGGAGCACGCGGTCGGCGACGTCCAGATAGTCGCCGCTGCCTCCCGTTACCAGCAGCGTCGATACTCCCAGGCGCTCGTGTAGCTCGCGCACCCGGTCGATGAGCGGTGTGATCGTTTCCTGGCGCACCAGCCGTTGCATGCGGGCGTCGCGCACGAGCAGATTGGTGGCGGAGGTGTCTTCGTCGAGCAGGAGCACCTTGGCGCCTACCTCGAGGCCTTCCATTATTGCGGCGGCCAGACTGGTGGAGCCGGAGGCGTCGGGGGTGGTGAAGAAATCGGTGGATGCGCCCAGGGGCAGGTCGTGAATGAACGGGGTGAGGTGTACGCCCGTTACCGCACGGCCGTCCTCGCTGCGTAGCTTTACGGCCTCTGCGCGCGTCACCACCCACTCGCGCCCGTCGCCGGGGATATGGGGATAAACGCCCAGCTCGATCGCCTCGAGCAGCGTCGTTTTTCCGTGAAAACCCCCACCGGTTATGACGGTCACACCCTCGGGGATCCCCATACCGGTTACCGGTCCGTGGTGCAGGGTGTCGAACGTCACCCGCAGTTCGGGCGGGCTCTCGAAGGGCACCGCGCCCTCGAGGGGCTCCGATGACACACCGCTGGCGCGTGCCAGCACAGCGCCGTTGCGCACGAAGGTCACGAGACCCCGTTCGGCTAGCTGGCGTTGCAGGTGGGCGTGGTCCTCGGTCAGGTCGGCCCAGCGGCGCGCTTCGGCTGCGTCGAGATTGGCAGCCCGCAGGGCGTCCAGCGCCCGGGGCAGCACCTCGGTGAGCAGGCGCGCCGCGGCCCGGCCCAGCACGGTGCGTCCCTTGGCGGGAAGGCCCACGCGGAAGCGCAGCTCCAGGTATTCTGCCTCCAGACAGGCTCCGGCCCGTTCGAGCACCTCGGCGCCCCCGGCGTCCACGAAAAATACACATGACCGGCCGCTGCCCACCCCGGGGCAGCTCTGCACCACCTGTTTGAATTCCCGCAGTAGAAAGTTCAACAACCCTACACGGCGGGGGCGGTTCGACCAGAGATCCGCCGGCAGGCCGTGGGTGGTGTGCGGCAGGCGCACGCGCAGGCGCGTCGGGGTGGCGAAGGGGTCCGGTTGGACGTGGTCCACCAGCAGGGTAAAGCCGGGTCCCGCCCATCCTCCCTCTATGCGTTTGTAGGCGCGGTAACCGTGACCATCGAGACTGATGAGAAGCTGCGCCAGCGCGCCCAGGTCGTTCACAAGGGCAGTCTACCGGTCCGTTTATGTGTACGCGTGGGAAAATGTACCCGTGTTCCGCGTAGTTCTGTACGAACCAGAGATCCCCCAGAATGTAGGCAACATCGCCCGCACCACCGCGGCCACGGCGAGCGAGCTGCACCTGGTGCGCCCCTTTGGTTTTCGCTGGGGTGATCCGCGCCTGAAGCGCGCCGGCCTCGACTACTGGCCGCACGTCAACTACGTTCTGCACGACTCCTGGCAGGCTTTTCTCGGGTCGCTCCCGCCGGAAGGGCGCATCTGGGCCTTTTCCACCAGGGCCGGGCGCTTGCTCTACGAGGCCAGCTTCGCAGACGGCGACTACCTCTTATTCGGCCCCGAAACCCGCGGCCTGCCGCCGGAGGTGCTGGCGCGCTTTCCCGCCTTGCGCATCCCCATGCCCGGCCCGGTGCGCTCGCTCAACCTGGCGGTCAGTGTGGGAGTTGGCGTTTACGAGGCGCTGCGCCAGATTGGTTTGGGGAGAACGTGGTAGAATGGTTGCATGATAAAAGTATGGCTCGCGGTAGTAGCATTTGCTTTGTCTTTGACGGCAATTGCTCAGGTAGAGGCGGCCCCACTGGTCGACCCGGGTAGCAGCCTCCGCTCGACCAATATCTTCGATCACCAGGTCATCGATAACTCCTGGCAGCTGTCCGGCTACCAGCTAACGATACCGGGCCGGTATCGTTTTCGCTCCGAGCTCTGGCTGGACGGCAAGAAGATTGGCGAGGGAGTTACCAGCAGCAGCGACCAAAAAATATATTACGTAATCGGCTGGCAGGAAAGCGCAAACCGCCACTGCCGCTTGAAAATTGGTCATTGGCAGTGGCGTGAAAACGGCGGCGGCAGCGGAACGAGCTGCGACGCGGCGGCGCCAAAGGGAGAGGTTTGGAGCGAGCACCTTTTACCATCGCAAGTCGAAATGGACCGCCCCTATCTGGCGTTCTGGATGCGTTGGACCGACGACGACGGCAACAAACACCACCTGATTCAGGTAATCACCATTAACGGTGCCGATTAGCCTTTATTGGCGCTGCTCGATAGATACTCCAGCGCCGCCCCGAGTGCGGCCACGCCCTTTTCGAACTCATCGAGCAGCACGTGCTCGACCGGGGTGTGGTCGAGGGTGCTGTCGCCGGGGCCGTAGGCGATCATCGGCACCGGCCAGTGCGGCGCCAGGACGTTCATGTCGCAGGTGCCGGTCTTGAGCTTGAAAACCGGCCGTCCGCCGGCGGTGCGGATGCCGACGCGCATGGCGCGGGTCAAAGGAGTGTCCTTCTCGCCCTTGTAGGGCACCTCGCGGCCGGAAAAGTCGAGCTCGAGCGTCGGCGGGGCGTAGGCCAGCAGGTGGGCGATGGCCTGTTCGGGCGGCAGCCGCGGCGGCAGCCGCAGGTCGAAGAACAGCTCGGCGCGCTGCTTGGTGTCCACCGGATGCACCTTGAAGTCGCGCAGCGAGTACTGCACCTGGTCGAAGGCGCGCATGCCGGTGTTGAAGCCGCTCGTCCAGGCGCGGATCGAGTTGAAGTAGTCGATCAACTCCTCGGCGGCGTTGGGCTCGTGGTGGGCGGAGTGGAAGTTGTCCTTCTCGCGCCGCACCCGCACCAGCAGCCGCCCCTTGTAGCCCAGGGTGATGCCCTCCCAGCCGGAGGGCTCGCCGATGATGGCGAAGCCGGGCTCGATCTTGTCGGCCACGTAGCGCGCGCCCTTCGAGCTCGGGGCCTCTTCTTCGGTCGCGCCCACCAGGTGGAGGGTGAAGACGTCTTTCAACTCTTCCGGCAGGCCGGCGGCGGCCAGAATGAAGGTTACGAACGGCCCCTTGGCGTCGACCGCGCCGCGGCCGAAGAGCTTGCCGGCCTCCACCCGCACCGGCACCTCGCCGGGCACGGTGTCGATGTGGCCCACCAGAGCGACGTGCAGCGGCCCCCGGCCCCAGACGCCGCGAGCGTTGCTGGCCTCGTCGACCCAGGCCTCCATTCCCAGCGTCTTCATCCCCCGCACCAGGTACTGGGCCACCAGCCGCTCCTGGCCCGAGGGGCTGGGAATTTCCAGCGCCCCGGCCAGAAAGCGCACCGGGTCGGAAAGGGGAGAGTACTCGAGGGGCGGCAGGGTCACGCCAGCACCTCGCGCACCGCGTTCACCACCTGTTCCAGGTCGGATTTTTCGATGATCAGCGGCGGCAGGAAGCGAATGACCGTCGGCCCGGCGGCCAGCGTTAGCACGCCGTGTTCGTTTTCCAGCCGGGTGATGTAGGGGGCCGACTTCTCCTTGAGCTCCATCCCGATCATCAGCCCCTTGCCGCGCACCTCGCGTACTTTGGGCGAGTCGATCTGGCGCAGCTCCTCCATGAACCAGTCGCCCAGCTCGGCGGCGCGCTCCCAGAGCCGGTTTTCTTCGATGTACTTCATTGCCGCCACCCCGGCGGCCATCGCCAGCGGGTTGCCGCCAAAGGTGGTGCCGTGGCCGCCCTTGGGCATGCCGTCAGCTACTTCGTCGGTCATGACGATCGCCCCCATCGGCATGCCGCCGCCGATGCCCTTGGCCAGCGTCATGATGTCGGGCACCACGCCGTAATGCTCGAGCGCGAAGAGCTTGCCGGTGCGGCCAAAGCCGGTCTGGATCTCGTCGAGAACGAAAAGCGCGCCCTTCTCGCGCGTCACCTCGCGGGCCGCCTGCAAGAACTCAGGCGTAGCCGGGCGCACCCCGCCCTCGCCCTGAACCGGCTCGATGATGACCGCCGCCGTTTCCTCGTCCACCGCCGCCTTCAGCGCCTCCACGTCGTTGTAGGGCACGAACTCCACCGGCCCCACCACCGGCTCGAAGGGCTGGCGGTACTTCTTTTCCCAAGTCAGGCTGACCGAGCCGAAGGTGCGGCCGTGGAAGGCGCGCATGGTGCTGATGAACTTCTTGCGGCCGGTGGCGGCGCGGGCGAACTTGAGCGCCCCCTCCACACTCTCGGTGCCGGAGTTGCTAGGGAAGACGCGCTCCAGTCCTTCTGGTGTCAGCCGGGTAAGCGTCTGGTAGAACTCGGCCCGCTTGGCTGAGGGCAGCGTCTGCGGCAGAATCATCAGCGTCTCGGCCTGCTCCTGGATGGCCTTTACCACCGCCGGATTCGAGTGCCCCACGTTTGCCACCCCGTAGCCGCCGACGCAGTCGATGTACTCGCGGCCCTCGATGTCCCACACGCGCGCGCCCTTGCCGCGGACGATGACCAGCTCGTGCTTGTTGTAGACCCCCGAGTCGTGTCGCTTTTCGATTTCCAGCCAGTTCTGCATGTTTATTCTCCTCTCCAATTAAACTCGGCCCGCAAAACGCGAGCCGAGGGAACCGATGAGCCAACGGGCGGCTACGGCTTCCCCCGGACCTCCGGTTTGCGCGGTTTCAAGGCCTTCATCTCTCCGAGCCTACGTTCCCGACCGGCGTTTTGTCAACGAACCACGGTATTTGCGCGGTCGAGCACTCCAAACATGGACGCTTGCACCCGAACATCGCCATCTGTATGCGTAGGTTTCACCAGCAACTAACGCATCCCTTAATGGCTTGAACGAAGCGGTGCAGACCCCGCGCCACCCATTTCTCTATCAGATCATCATGGGTCATGGGTGGGCGGCTAAGCGATGTTCTGAGATGGCGCAGGCCATCGCATACTCCTTTGGGGCAATGCCAGCCCGTCGCGCGAAGGTCGTGTTGGACGAGCTCTAACAAGAAATCGTCAAGGGATATCGCCTCGAGTTCGTAGTAGGCGAGCGTATCGTCAGGGAAGTCACGAAGATTCTCGGTGACGACGTAGTCGGCGTTGCTCACGAAGGCCGCGGCGACAACGTGCCGGTCCCGCTCGTCAGGAAGTTCTATTTCGTCCACGTACTGTAAGTAATTTTGAACATTGGCGTTGGGGAAGGCGCGATGCATTTGCTGGAAAAGACGTTCTATGTCCGCGATCGCCAGATTCTTTCTCAGCTCGCCAAGTACTGTGTTGCTCCATAGCGGGGCGAATAAATCAACCTCGGCCAGGCGCAGTAAAAGGTCGCGGCTGAAAAACGGGTAAAGTACGTTGGCATCTAGAAACGCCCTGAACACCAAAATGAGAATACCACCCGGCAAGATGCAATGTGCCAACAGGGCGCTGCCGGATGGTTAGTAAAGTCCCATTTCTTGCGTAAATTCCTGGAGTTTGTCTAGCGCTTCCTTTCGTGTTTTTTTCTGGTAGACCAGCACGTCGTTCAGGCGCATTCGGCGGTGCCGACCAACTTTTCTAAAAGGAATGGCGCCCTCTTCGAGCAGCTTTACAAGGTGCGGGCGGGAAACGCCGAGAATTTCAGCGGCTTGCTGTGTGCTAATTTCCGCGTCCGAGGGAATGATCGTGACCGGCTCGTTCTTGGCGATCAGGCGGAGCAGATCTAGAACGAGCGCGCGCAGGGGCGCTGGAAGTGCCATGTCATCCATCGGATTCCTCTGGTCAAGCTGTGAAAGTAACGCCCGGGCGGCAGCTACTTCTTCGCTGGTGGGGTGATGCTTTTTCAGTGGCATGTACATTCTCCCGGCAAACGTCCGCGTGATTTGAGCAAGCTCCTAGCGTAGCGCGACACTACCGTAAGGTAGTATAAACGAAATAAACGAAACGGCACATGAAGTAAATGAAAAATTAACGTACAATGGTGCCGACGCCGGCGAGGGCTTTGGATATGGGAGCGTCCACCCGCGCGTCGCCAAAGACGACCCGGCCCACGCCGCCCTTTACCGCGTCGGCCGCGCCCAGCACCTTCTTCTTCATCCGCCCCTGGGCAAAGTCCATGAAGTCCTCCACCCGGTCCGCTGGAATCTCGTTTATCAGGCTGGCTTCGTCGGGAAAGTTACGCAAGAGGCCGGGCACGTTCGAAAGCAGCAGCAGCGCCCCGGCCCGCATCTGCACCGCCACCTGGGCGGCGGCGGTGTCGCCGTCGGTGTTCATCGCCTCGCCCTCGTAGCTGATCGCGGGCGGGGTGAGCACCGGCAGGTAACCGGCGCCGAGCAGCAGGTTCAAAAGCTCGGTGTTGACCTTCTCCACGCTGCCGGTCAGGTTGTCGCGGCGCACCTTGAGCTTGCCGTTTTCGATGTACTTGACTGCCTTCTTGCGCCGGCCCTCGAAAACGCGGCCGTCGATGCCCGACAGCCCCACCGCGTTCACCCCTTCGCGTTGCAGGAGCTCGACGATGCGCTTGTTCATCTTGCCGGCGTAGACCATCTCGAAGATCTCCAGCGTCTTGCGGTCGGTCAGCCGGCTGGTCAGGCCGCCGGGGTGTTCCAGGAAGACCGGCGGGTGCCCCAGCGCCTCGGCGATGCGGTTGGTTTCGGCGCTGCCGCCGTGTACCAGGATGAGTCGCCGGCCCTGCTTCCACAGCGCCGCGGCGTCGCGCGCCACCGCCGCGTAGTCGATGCCCTCGGAACCCCCCACCTTTACGACGATCAGCCCGTCTTCCATACGCTCCGTATCTTTTCAGGTATTGCATAAAGGTGCAAGCCGCCGTTGCTGGGTGGGGTGGGGAATAGGTGAGGCGACGCGCGACAGAAAAAAGCAGCAGAACAATTAGGTCGCGCCGAAAACTAGGCTAGCGAGGAAAAGAGGTCTTCCCGCTCAGGGTTCGATTGCTCGATGAGCTCCACCTTCCACGATCTGTGCCAGCGCTTGAGCTGTTGCTCGCGCCGCAAAGCGGCGTTTGCGTCTTAGTAGACTTCGTAGTAGACCAGGCGATGGACGCCGTACCTGCGCGTAAAGCTACCCAAGCCCTCTTTGTGTTCCCATACACGGCGGCGTAGGTCGCGCATCAGGCCAACGTATTACGTCCCGCGTTTGCGATTAGACAAAATGTATACAATGTAGCTCATCGTTCGTCATGTTATGCAATGAAATGGGTTTCGTGCGGTCACAGGATACGACCGCCGTGGATCCCGGCTCGCGGGGCTTCGCCCCTTGGCCGGGAATTCGATTAATAAGCAGTAGCAAAGCGTTTGGGGTTTTGAGGGGTCCGGAGTGCGCGAGTACCGTTTTGATCTTCAAGATTTGCGCGTACTCGGGTACGAAGAACAGCGGTAAGGCTCTAAGCGAAAATCGCAAAATTCTTGAATCCCCGGCCTAGCAGTCCGCAGGCCTGCACGAGCCGGGGTCCACGCTGGCGCGCGCTTTAAATCCGCTGCTCCGCCGCGATGAGCGCGGCCACGCCTTCGGCCAGCTGGCGCACGGCCTCCACCTCGGTGATCCCCAGCCGTCGCTTATTGGAAACGTCGTAGACCGCGCCCTCGCTTTGCGAGTGCTCGCCGTGGGTGCCGCGCACCTGCAGGCCGTGCTTTGCGGCGAGGGCCTTCAGCCGCGCTTCGTCCGCCGCCAGCCCGGGCAGGCGGATGTGGACGCTGGCGCGCATGGCGGTGCCCAGGTTGGTGGGGCAGCTGGTCAGGTAGCCGAGGCGCTCGGAGTAAGCAAAGGTCAGGCGGCGCTCCAGCTCGGCCAGCGCCCGCGCCAGCCGCGCGAAGACGCGCTGCAGCTCGGCCCCGGGCTCCATCGAGATGATGCGCAGCTGGTCTTCTTCGTTGACCCAGACGAGAAAGGTCTTGCTCGGGTTGTGGAAGATGCCGCGGGCGTCGGGCCAGTCGCGGTTCAGCCCTGCCGCCTCCAGAAAGCGGTCGCCCTCCTTGAAGAGGAAGTGGTCGGCGATCAGCCGCTCTTTGGTGGCCGGGTCCATTTCGTAAAGCGGGTAGTAGTTGCCGGCTAGATCGCCGGAAAGGCTCGCGAGGGCGCGCACCACGGTCGCCTCGACGATGCGCCGCTCGCGTTTGCTGAGCGCCGGACCCAGCGGGAAGCAGCAGAGATTGCGGGCCACGCGGATGCGGGTGGAGACGACGTGGCGGCCCGCGGGGTCGGGGTTGGGAACGTTCAGGCGGGCGACCTCGAGGTCGCTTTCGTGCCTGCCCCCCGGCCCGAAGCCGTGGTAGTCGGCGATGATCGGGTCGAAGGGCGGGGCGAAGAGGGCGTAGCTTTCTTCGTCGCCGGCGTAGACGCCCACGGCGCTGTCGGGGTTGGCGAGGCCCGAGGCGATGACGTGCTCGAGCCGCACGCCATAGCGGGTCTGTTCGTCTTTCAGTTTCCGCCAGACTTCGGGCGTCAGGTAGCGGGCCAGCAGCGAGCGGCCGCCCGGTTCGGGTAGGTCATTCTGCCTCGAGTATAGGCCTAGGCCAGGTCGCGGCGGGTGAACTTCTCGACCGTGTAGTAGTAGAGCCGGGTGGCCGGGTCGGCGTAAACGCCGGGGTCGAGGCCGGCCTTCTGGGCCAGCGAGGCCAGGAAGAGCTCGGGGTCGGGTAGCTGTTCCCAGACCTGGGGCAGGTAGGTGGCGCGGCCGCGCGGGTGCTCGAGCACCAGTCCCATCTCGGGGGTGAGCTGCTGGATGAGGTCGTCGATGCTGGCGTATTCGAGCGGCTTGAGGGGCGAAAGCACGCTTACTTCCACCTCGGTTTCGGGCCACTCCGCCGGCGTCAGTGGTGGAAAACGGGGGTCATAAAAAGCGGCCGCCAGGGCATTGAAGTGTACGTCTTCTGCTAGCGGTCGGCGGGGTTCCAGGCTTCCTATGCAGCCCCGCAGACGGCCGTTTTGGGTTAGGGTTACGAAGCTGGCCCCGGTCTGCGCCAGCCGCGGCGGCAGCCCCGCCAGCGACGGCGGCCGGGGGGTGGCGCCCTTTAGCGCCTGGTCGATGGCCGCCTCGGCGATGTCGAGCAGGATGCGTCTTTCTTCGTTGCTCAGCACGGTTCCCTCCCCCGTTGCTCAGTCGTAACGCAGCGCGGCGTAGCTGACCACGCGCGAGCGGTCGCCGGAGGTGTCGCCGCTGGTGGCGTAGGCCAGCAGCTCCGGCCGCCAGCCGCGGGATGCGGCCAGCGCGGTCAGCGCCGCCCAGGGGTGGCGGCCGCATGCCTCGCGCTCGAGCAGGCCGGTGGCGTCGAGCGCCAGGGCGGTTTCCAGGGTGGCGGCGTCGAGCCGGCGGGCGACGTCGTCAGGATGGTAGTGGGAGAGGTCGGTGCTCACCACCACCACGTCTTCGGGGCGGACCAGCGCACCCAGGTGCGCCGCTACCGCCAGCGGGTCAGTAATTCCAAACAGCAGCGGCACCAGCTTGAACCTGCCCAGCACCGTCTGCAGGAACGGCAGCTCCACTTCCAGGCTGTGTTCGGGCAGGTGGGGTTCGTTTGCGCTGGTGAAGATGGGCGAGCGCTCGAGCAACTCGCCTATGCGATCGATATCTACCGGAACCCGTCCCAGCGGCGTTTCCCAGTGGCCGAAGTTGCCTGTGGATACGCCTTCGAAAGCCAGGTAGTGTGCGGGTCCCATCAGGAAGACCGTGGGCTCGCGGCGGGCCAGGGGCTCCAGCGCCCGGAAGCCGTAAGCCGCCACCGGCCCCGAGTAAGCGTAGCCGGCGTGCGGGGCCACCACCGCTCGGGGCGCGCTGGCCGGCGGACTCGGAGCCGTGGCCAGCAGCTCACCAAGGGCTTGAGAGAGCTGCTTGGGATCAGCCGGGTAAAAGCTGCCGGCTACCGCGGGTTTGCGTACCATCGCCTCCTCCTTTCCTCATGCCCACACCCCCGGGATCCGGGCTCCGCACTTGTGGCAGACGCCGCGCTCCTGCCAGAGCTCGTGAACGCGGTAGCCGTCGCGGGCGATCAGCGGCGCGCCGCAGCTCGGGCAGTAGGTGGTGGAGCGCTCGAGGTCGCGCACGTTGCCGACGTAGACGAAGTTGAGCCCTTCTTCCTTACCGATTTCATATGCCTCCACCAGCTTCTCGTGCGGGGTGTAGGGGATGTCGCGCATCTGGTAGTCGGGATGGGCGGCCGAGAGGTGCCAGGGGATATTCTTATTGACCCCGGCCAGAAACCGCGCCATCTCCCGGATTTCCCCGGGGCTGTCGTTGTGGCCGGGGATGAGCAGGGTGGTGACCTCCATCCAGACCTTCCCCCACTTTTCGCTGCCGAGAAATTCGATGTTCTCGAGCACCGGCTTTAGCCGCGCCCCGGTCAGCTCGCGGTAGAACTTTTCGGTGAACCCCTTCAGGTCCAGGTTGACCGCGTGCAGGTAGGGTTCCACATAGCTCCAGGCGTGCTTGGTCTCGAAACCGCTGGAAACGAAGACGTTGCGCATGTCGCGTTCAACGGCCAGTTTTGCAATGTCGCGGGCATACTCCACCCAGACCACCGGCTCGTTGTAGGTGTAGGCGATCAGGCGCACGTCCATCTCCTCGGCGGTGCGCACGACCCGCTCCGGTGGCCATTTTTCCCCGACGTAGCGGTCGGTCTGGCCGGTGATGGGGTCTACCTTGAACTCGCGCAGCTGGCTTATCCGCCAGTTCTGACAGAACTTGCAGAAGAGGTTGCAGCCGATGGTGCCCAGGCTGAGAATGGGCTCGCCGGGCAAAAAGTGATACAGCGGCTTTTTTTCCACCGGGTCCACGTGGACCGCAGCCGCCTTGCCGTAAGTGACCAGGTAGAGCTTGCCGCCAAAGTTGCGGCGCACGCCGCACTTGCCCGCCTCGCCGGGGGCGATGCCGCACCAGTGGTGGCAGGCAGTGCACTGGACCCAGCCTTTGGGCAGCGGCCGGTAGAGGTCGCACTCGTGTAATTGCGGGGAGACGGCGGCTTCGGACATTTGATAGTCAATAGCCTTAATATACCTGCACTCACATTTTATCATAATTTAATTTGCCTGGCATGGAGAGAATGTGGTTAGACGGTATGGGCGCGCCGTCCTGGGCTTTGGGTGCCAAGTTCGCAGGGTATGTCACAGGCCCCCCTTTAGTGTCGGCCCGGGCGGCTACTACTGTGCGGGAATATGAACCCGGAATACGTCCGTAAGGGCGGGATGGCAACTCGACAGGGTTTGGGACCAGGTTCTCTTATTTGCGCTTGACGAACCAGCGCCAGCGCCGCGGCGGATGAGAAAGTTGCAGCGGTTCCGTACCAACCTGAATGCGCTTGCCCTGAAGGTGCAAGACCAGCTTGGCTATGGTGCGGGCGCGCAGGTTACGCAGCATGGAACCTCCCTGGATTCAGGGTATCTGCGCGATCCGGTTCGTGTCAAGGTGGCGCAATCGTTTGTTTTTATATTTGAGCGGTGTGCTATGGGCGTTTTGACGGCGGCCTCTGGAGGGCGAGACCTCTATTTCCGCGTGCCGCATCTCAGCATCCTGTATGCCGGTCTGGCGGGCCAAAACCCCGCTGGTTTGCTACGACCTGCAGCAGTTTTGGTGTCAACCGCAAGTTTTCCGGGCACATGCGAAACTTCATCCGGTAAGGGGCGGGGGTTGCGCCGCTTGACTGCTCCGCAGGAGCGGTCAGCTCCTTTTTCGGCGAAAAAAAGAAAGGGGCTCGCTACTCGCCCGTGCCGGCCGGAAGATAGCGCATTATCGCGCCCACGACCTGATCCAGGGTCAGATTGCTGGTATCTATCACCTGGGCGTCCGGAGCCGGCCTGGATTGCTTTGCGTCGCGTTCGTCGCGCAAGCGCAGCATTTTTTCGATGGCGGCGAGGTTGTCGGAACGCTCGCGGGCGCGGCGGCGCGCGCGCACTTCGGGGCTGGCCGTCAGATAGAACTTGTGCGTCGCGTGCGGGAAGACGGCCGTGCCCATGTCCCGCCCTTCGACCACGAAGGGCGGTGGAACTTCCCGCAGCCGGTCATTGACGTACTCCCGCACGCGGGGATGGCGGGCGACCGCGCTTACCGTTGCGTCCACCTCGGCGGTATGCAGCCGGGGGGTGAGGTCTTCGTTTCCAGAATATACGCGGTTGCCGCCGGTGCCGGGATCGAGCCTCAGCGGGTGCTTTTCGAGAAGCTCCAGGAGAGCGGCTTCGTCGTCGGGATCCACGCCGTGGTGAAGAGCCTGGTAGGTGGCGGCCCGGTATAACAGCCCGCTGGAAATATAGGGGACCGTGAGGGCCTGGGCGATGCGGCGGGCAACGCTGGATTTGCCCGAGGCGCCGGGGCCGTCGATGGTGATGATGAGTGGTCGTTCCGCGTTCACCTTTTTCCACTAAACCCAGTTGGGGCCGGGTTTGTCAATGAGCCGTAAACTGAGAGCGTGAATTTCGCGATCGAAGATTGGGGTCTTACCCCCTACAAGGAAGCCTGGGAGCGCCAGAAAGATCTTCACGCCAGGGTGGTTGCCGGTGAGGCTCCGCCGACTTTGGTGCTGACCGAGCATCCCCGCACCCTTACCCTGGGACGTGCGGCAACGGGCGACAACCTTCTCTTTGCCGAGTCCTGGTACCGGCAGCGCGGTTTTGAGATTTTCTGGATCGAGCGCGGGGGTGACGTCACCTACCACGGGCCCGGGCAGCTGGTGGCCTACCCCATCTTTCCCGTTTCCCGCCGCGTGCGTGATTTCCTGCGGACGCTGGAAGCGGTGGTGATAGACGTGGCTGGCAGCTACGGCATTGAGAGCTATGCCACGCCGGGTTACGCCGGGGTTTGGGTGGGCGACGAAAAGCTGGCCGCGTTCGGTGTGGCCGTCAAGCGGGGTGTGGCCATGCACGGCCTGGCCCTCAACGTCAATACTGACCTGGCGGACTTTGACGTCATCGTTCCGTGCGGCATCCGTGACAAGGGCGTTACTAGCCTGCAGAGGCTGCTGGGCCGCGAGCTGGACATGAAGGAAGTGAAAGAGCGCCTGGCCGCCGCCTTTCAGAAACGCTTCGCAGGCATCGGTGCTCCGGTTCCTAACTTCGGCTCACCGGGGTAAGCTGGTCGTGATGAAGAAGCTAACCCTGACCGACCCCGAGACCGGGCAGGCCCGCGAAGTGCCCGTTATCGAGGGTGGTGTAAAGACGCAGCGCCCGGAGCCGGTAGACAGGAACCGGCCGGACTGGCTCAAGGCCCCGCTGCCCACGGGAGGCAGCTACGCCCGGCTCAAAGGGCTCGTGCAGGAGCTCGAGCTGCATACCGTTTGCCAGGAGGCCCGCTGTCCCAACGTCGGCGAGTGCTGGGTGCACGGCACCGCCACCATCATGATTTTGGGCAAGATTTGCACCCGCGCATGCAAATTCTGCGCGGTCACCACGGGCAACCCCGCGGGCTGGGTGGATCCGCGCGAGCCCGAGCACGTAGCCCGCGCCGTTGCGGAGCTCGGCCTGCAATACGTGGTGCTTACCAGCGTTGACCGTGACGATCTGCCCGATGGCGGGGCGGGGCAGTTTGCGGCGGTGATCAGGGCCATAAAAGAACGAACCCCTTCCGTTCGGGTGGAGGCACTGACCCCGGACTTTCAGGGCGATGAATCGGCGGTGCGTACGGTCATGGAGAGCGGTCTGGACGTCTTTGCCCATAACCTGGAAACGGTGCGGCGGCTCACGCCGCAGGTGCGTGATCCGCGCGCGCGCTACGACCAGAGCCTGGCCGTTCTCGACTATGCGGGGCGCTACGCCCGCGAGCGCGGTCTGCAGGTTCTTACCAAGTCGAGCCTTATGGTGGGTTTGGGCGAACGGGACACCGAAATCCACGAGGCGATGGACGACCTGCTGGCTGCGGGGGTGGGCATTTTGACGATCGGGCAGTACCTGCGTCCCACCAGGCATCACCTGCCGGTGGAGCGTTACGTGAGCCCTGAAGAGTTTGCGGCCTACCGGCACACCGGCCTGAAAAAGGGTTTCGTGGAGGTTTTCTCGGGGCCGCTGGTGCGAAGCAGTTTCCGGGCCGAGCGCGTTTTCAAGGAGGCGCAGAATAGCTAAGCGCATCTGGGAGGCGGGGGTCTTCGGCCTCTTTGCCGTGGTCGGAGCCATTGTCCACGGCTTGGGTGTCACCCTGACGGATGTATTGCAGACGGCCGCGCCCCTGTGGCTTGCGTGGGTGATACTGGCGCGCTGGCGGGATCCTTATACGGGGCCCCTTGGCAATCTCCTGCTGGTCTGGTTGCTGGCGCTGCCGCTGGGGGTGGTTTTCCGGGCGCTGTTGCTGGGGGAGGTGCTGGCGTTCGCCCAGGTACCCTTTATGCTGACGGCCATGGCGTTCACGCTCCCGCTTATGTTGTTGGGGCGCTGGCTGGCCTAGCTATACTGGAAACATGAAACCTAAAGTTGCGTTTATCGGGCTCGGGGCCATGGGTTATCCCATGGCCTGCAATTTACGGCGGGCCGGGTACCCCACGGTGGTGTGGAACCGCACCGCCGTAAAAGCCGGTGCGCATGCTTCCGAGTGCGGCACCATAGCCGGGGATCTAAAGACGGTGGCCGGAGCGGACGTTGTTTTCAGCTGTCTGCCGACGTCCGCTCAGGTAGGCGAGATGGTGGAGCGGTTGCGTGAATACCTGAAACCGGGCGGTCTCTGGATAGACTGCACCTCGGGGGACCCCGAGGCCAGCCGCGGGATCGCCGCCGGATTGCGGCAGCAGGGGATAGAATTTCTGGACGCGCCCGTTTCCGGCGGCACCGCCGGCGCCGAGGAGGGAATGCTCACAATCATGGTCGGCGGTTCCGTGGAGGCCTTTGAGCGGGCCCTTCCGCTGCTGGAGGCGGTAGGGAAGAAGATAGTACGTGTGGGGCCGGTGGGTGCGGGGCACGCCCTCAAAGCCGTGAACAACACGCTGCTGGCGGCAAACCTCTGGGCGGCGGGGGAAGGGCTGGCGGCGCTGGTCAAGCAGGGCGTGGATCCGCAGACCGCGCTTGCGGTCATCAACGCTTCCAGCGGCCGCTCCAACGCTACCGAGAACCTCATTCCCGAGCGCGTGGTAACCCGCGCCTGGCCCAATACCTTCAAACTGGGATTGCTTGCGAAGGACGTGGGCATAGGCATGAAGGTTCTCGACGGAGCCGGTATGCCGGCGCCGCTGTTGCGCGTCACCCACGAGGCGTACCAGATGGCCAGGCGCGAGATTGGCCCCGACGCCGATCACGTTGAGGCGCTAAAACTTATCGAGCGCTGGGCGGGAATAGAGATCTCCTGAAGGCGCACCGGCGTGCTGCGGGTACCGGTAGAATAAACAGCGGAGGAAGCCAATCATGAAGGTCTTTGCATACACGATCCATAAGGACCCCGGTCCCAACGGACCTAATATGGAATTGCATCAGACACTTGACCACCTGGGTGGTAGCAAGCGCAAGACGGTCGAGTGGATGGTGGAAACCGACCTGGATTCCCGCCCCGTGAAGAGCGAGTTGTTCCGGCGCCTGGAGAATGGTGAGGCGCAGATTTTGGCTCTCGGACACCTGCACCATCTGTTTGAATCGCTGGAAGAACTCAAGTGGTTTTACAGCGAGATTATGGTAAAGCATGCAGTAGACCTGGTTTCCTGGGGGGCTGGCCTGGACACCCGTAACAAACGCGGCCCCGGTAGCGCGCGCACGCTGGAGGAGTTCTTGATGTTGTTGCGGGGGTGAACGCCGCCGTATATCCGCCGGGGGCGATCAACTTTGCGGTCGTCCCCGCTGGTTTTGGGCAGGCTCCGGGTCGTGGCGTGCTTCCGGTGCCATTCTGGAAGTAAAGCCCGCCGGTGCGGGGAGGAGTCTTGCTATCTGCTGAAAAGGATACCGGGACCGCGATTGTGTTTGCAGATCTGCGGCGGTAGGAGGTGGGTACGGTGCGGGAGCTGCTCGTCAAATCGTTCCAGTTTGCCCTGAGGGTCACCGATCCGGCGCGGCGGGTGGAGGATGAGGCGCAGCGGATCGGTCCGCCGGCTACTGCGGTTCTGGCCGTGGGCAAGGCGGCGGGGCCGATGCTGGCGGGGCTCGAGCGCGCCGGTTTGCGCCTGCCAGGTTTCGGCGTCACCCGCTACGGCCATGGCTTGCAGCTGGCCCACTACGAACTCCTGGAGGCGGGGCACCCTGTGCCCGACGCCGCGAGTCTGCGCGCCGCGGACCGGGCGCTGGAGCTGGCGCGGTCGCTAGAGCCCGCAGACCACCTGCTCGTGCTCGTTTCCGGCGGGGGCAGCGCGTTGTGGTGCGCCCCCTGGGGTCTCGAGCTCGAAGAGCTCCAGGATCTCAACCGTGCGCTTCTGGCCTCAGGGGCCGGTATTGGCGAGATCAACGCGGTGCGCAAACATCTTTCCCGCATCAAGGGAGGGCGCCTTGCCCAGGCGACCCGCGCCCGGGTGACCGCGCTGCTGGTTTCCGATGTTCCCGGTGACGACGTGAGCGCCGTAGCTTCGGGGCCCACCGCTCCCGACCCCACGACCTTCGCTGACGCCCTGGCGGTGCTCGAGCGCTACCGGATAGACTCTCCCGCCGCCCGCGCCCACCTGGAGCGCGGCGCCGCCGGCGGATTGCTTGAGACCCCCAAGCCCGGTGACCCCCTCTTTGCCCGCGTGACCAACCGTATCCTGCTCGCGAACGCCGACCTCCTGCGCGCCGTCGCCGGTTTTTGGATAAAGGAGGGATGGCCGGCGCACGTTCTCTCCGATCGCTTCGAAGGCGAGGCGCGCGAACTGGCTCGCTTCCACGCCGCCCTGGTGCAGTCGTCGCGGACCCACGGCTTCCCCTACCAACCCCCCTTCGTTCTCATCAGCGGCGGCGAGGCTGCGGTGGCAGTACATGGAGCCGGCCGGGGCGGCCGCAACCAGACTTTTCTGGCATGGCTGGCTTACTTTTTGGGCTTGAAGGGGGTCTGGGCCCTGGCCGCCGACTCCGACGGGATAGACGGCAACTCACCGGCGGCCGGAGCAATTCTGCGCCCCGATACCCTGGCCCGCGCCGCCGAATTGCGCCTCGATTTGCGCGCCCATCTGGACCGCGACGACAGCAACGGGTTCTTCGACGCCCTGGGCGATACCATCGTTACCGGTCCCACCGCCAACAATCTGAACGATCTGCGGCTGTTGCTGGTGGAGCCCTGATTTTCAGTCCTTATAACGGATTTCTAAGATGCTCTTCGTCGCCAGCGCCGCCACCACGGGGTTGCCGCGCCGGCCGGTTTGCCGCTGCTAGCCCAGCAAACCTGCGCGCTGGAGTTCCTTTTCTATCGCGGCCAGCACCACCGGGTAAGCCTCCTCGATGGTGAGCCCTTCCAGGGTCGCGCCCGCAGCGGGCACGTGGCCGCCGCCGCCCAGTTCCACGGCGATGTTTTGGGCGCTTACTCCCGGGCGGCTGCGAATGGAAACCTTGGTGGCCCCTTCGCGCTCCTTGAGAAATGCGGCCACGTAACTGCCCTCGGCGTAGCGGATCACGCCCACGAAGTCGTCGGAGTCCTCCTCCCCGCTACCGGCCTCCTCGCTCATCTCCCTGGTTACGTGCGCGGTAACCGCCAGACCTCCGAAGTGAAACTGGACGGTCGAGAGCACCATGCCCATCAGCTTGAAGTATTGCGGAGGCCGCCACTGCAGCCGGTCGGTGAGCTCGGCCAGGTTGACCCCGTGGCCCACCAGCTCGGCGGCGGTTTCGAGCACTTCGGGGGTGGTGTTGCCAAAGCGGAAGTTTCCGGTATCGGTTATCAGGCCGGTGAGCACCGGGGTGGCTATGTCTTCTGTCCATTCGACCTCGAGGCTGTCAATCAGATCCTTTACCATTTGCGCAGCCGCTGCTTTGGCCGGGTCTACGATGTGAATCTGGCCGAAGCGGCTGTTGGAGCCGTGGTGGTCTATGTTTATGACAAAGCCGGTTACGGGTGCGCCCACGGCGCGATGGCGGTCCCCGGAGTCCAGCACCACCAGGATGGCGTCATCAGGCAGTTCGTCAACGGGTTCGTGGATTTCCCCTTCCCGGGCCAGGAAGCGCAGGAAACGGGGTGGATCCACCACCCACCACACTTCCCGCCCCAGCTGCCTGAGCGCCCGTGCCAGCCCCAGCGTGCTTCCCACGGCGTCGCCGTCGGGATCCTCGTGGGCGATTATGACGACCGGAGCGTCGCTGTTGCGCAGGACGTCGGCTACCAGCCGCATCTTTTCCCAGTACCTGGGCTCGGATTCGTTATTGATCTGCTCCATGACCTTCCAGTCTACAACGCTTCCACTACAAAGCCCAAACGCTTCAGGTAGTCCCAGTAGCCGGGAAACGTCTTTGAGGTGGTACCGGGGTTGGCGATCTCGATGCCCGGGGTGCGCAGGGCCAGCAGCGAGAGAGCCATGGCTATGCGGTGGTCGTCGTGGGGGTCGACCCGGGCGGGCCTGGTATCCGCTGGCCATACGGTTAGCCCGTCGGGGTGTTCCTCTACGCGAACCCCCAGACGTCCCAGCTCCCGCGCCATGGCCGCGATGCGATCTGACTCGTGGTGGCGCACGTGCGCCACTCCGGTAATGGTCAGCGGGGCGTCGGCCATCGCCGCCAGCGCCGCCAGGGTGGGGGTCTGGTCGCTCATTGCCTTGAGGCTGACCGAAAAGCCGCCGCGCAGTTTTTCGGGGCCGCGAACGGTCGTTCGGCCGGGGGAAATCTCGACCTGCGCTCCCATGCGCTCGAGCACGTGAACGAAGCCCAGGTCCGGCTGCAGGGTGGTTGCGCCGATGTTGGTTACGGTAACCTCGCCGCCGCCGGCCGCCGCCAGGGCGAAGAAGTAGGCCGCGCTCGAGGCGTCGGCTTCGAGCGCCAGCTTCCGGCCCCGGTAGCGGCCGGGAAGGACGCGGATCTCGCTCAGGTCTTCCGCAGCATCCACCGCAGCCCCGAAGGTACGCATCATTGCCATGGTTATGCGCACGTATGCGGGTTGCACCATGCCTCCCTGCACGCGGACGGTCACCGGCTCGCGGGCGTAGGGCGCGGCCAGGAGCACGCCGCTGGTGAACTGGCTGGATACGTTTCCGGGTATGCCCACCTCTCCACCCGCGAGACCGGAGCCGTACACGCGCAGTGGAAACCTTCCTTCTTCTCCCGCGTATTCGACCCGCCCGCCGAGAGAACGCAGCGCCGCGACCAGTGGGGCAATGGGGCGCTGGCTCATGCGCCTGCTCGCGCGCACCAGGTAGCTGCCCCTGGGGCTGGCGGCCAGCGCCGGGGGCAGAAAGCGGCCCAGTGTGCCGGCGGCGCCGATGTAGATCCCGGCTTCGGTGACCGGCCAGCTGCCACCGGAGCCGCTGATGCGGGCGGTTTCGCCCGCCACCGTCACCTCGAGACCCAGGGTTTTCAGGGATTCGAGCCCCCACCAGGCGTCGTCACTCTTCAATATGCCGGTGAGCTCCGTGATGCCCGCCGCCAGGCCCGCCAGAACGAGGGCCCTGTTGGTTGCGCTCTTGGAACCGGGCACTGCCAGCTCGGCGCGCAGCCGGCCGGGCGGCGGGGTTAGTCGGACAGCGGCTACCCCACCGCAGGCGCTCCAGGGGCTGCGGGCTTCCAGGTCGGCGTGGGGCTCGTCCATGGTTTCTTATTGTGCCACGCGGTGTCCTCGCATCAAGGCGCTTACCCGCTCGGCTTCGCCGCCGGGGGGGCGGGAAGCCGGGGCATCGGCGGGGTAGCCCGGCAGGTATTCCCCCAGGCGCTCCTCGAAGCTAGGCAGCTGGGCCTGCCAGAAAACACCCGTGGGAATGCGCTCGCCCCACTCCCCGGCCTTGGTCGTGAAGCGCCCCATCCGTTCGGCGCGTTCCTCATCGCTCATTTCCCGGGGAACGAGCGGATCGTAGCCTTCGGCGGCCACGTCGTAGATACGCGGTGCGAACCATTCGCGAGTGTGCAGGTTGTTGTAGGTGGGACAGGGTTGGAGCACGTCGATCATGGCGAGACCCCGGTGTCGAAGCCCCAGCTCCATCAGATGCGCAAGTTTCTTCACGTCGTAGGCGTAGCCGCGGGCTATGAAGGTGAACCCGGCAGCAAAAGCCAGCATGAGCGGATTGACCTTGTTCTGGATATTGGGGCGGGCCAGGCTCTTGGGTTGCGCCCCCAGCTCGAGCGTCGGCGAAGCCTGACCCTTGGTCATACCGTAGACCGCGTTGTTGAAGATCAAATAAAGCAGATCCGGGTTGCGCCGGCCCGCGCCGATGAAGTGGCCGGCGCCTATGCCCATGCCGTCGCCGTCGCCCGCCATCGCTATTACGCTCAGTTCGGGGTTGGCCAGCTTTACCCCCTGAGCCACCGGCAGAGGGCGACCGTGCAGCGTGTGGATACCGTAGGTGGCGGCGTAGTGCACCGTCTTAGCCGAGCAGCCTATTCCGCTTACGAGCACCGCCCGGCTGGGTTCGATCTTGAGTTTGTAGAGCGCCATCTGTAAGGCGCTGAGAATGCCGTAGTCGCCACATCCCGGACACCAGTCAGGCGCCAGGTCCGACTTGTAGTCAGCTAGCTTGAGCTCCATGCCTCCTCCTAGACCCCGCCGCGCAGCACCATGTACTGCGGCGCCGTGCCGCTCAGCACCGCCTCGAAAGCGGCGCGTACCTCTTCTATGGTCATCGGTCGACCGTTGTACTTGACTATCAGGTGTTCCGGTTTGCGCCCCGTTTCCTGGGTTAGCAGGTGCGCAAACTGGCCCGACTGGTTGTACTCGAGCACCACGAGCTTCTTACCGGAAATGAGTTCCTCCAGATCAGGAAAAGGCAGCAGAAAGCGCACCTGGATGTAGCCGAGGTCGAGGCCCGTCATGGCTTCCAGGGCCACCCCTCCGGTGGAGCCCCAGCCGAGCACCAAAATGTCGGCGCCGGGGTTCCAGGCGCGATACATGGCATCCGCACCCAGCCATTCTTTCAGGGCGTCCATCTTGGCGGCGCGCTTTTCCATCATTGCGTCGCGCAGCTCGGGATCTTCGGTTATGTGGCCGATTTCGTCGTGTTCATCGGACGTGATCCAGTAACCGGCGCCCGGAGTGCCTACCGGAATACGCGGCGAAACGCCTCCTTCTGCGTTCAGGGAAAAGCGCGGAAAGACACCCGCGGCCTCTCTGGCCTGTACGCCCGGATCGGGCTCGATCGCCGCAACGTCGAATGGCTCCAGCGTGCGCGTTTGCGAGGCCAGATATTTGTCGGTCAGGTGTATTACCGGCAGCTGGAAGCGCTGGGCGAGATTCATGGCCAAAGCCGCGTCATGAAAATTGTCGGCTACGCTTTCGCTGGCCAGGACCGCCCGGGGGTAGTCCCCGTGCCCTGCTCCCAGTGCGAAGCGCAGGTCGCCCTGTTCGGTCCGCGTTGGCAGTCCGGTGCTGGGGCCGCCGCGCTGGTAGAGGCTGATTACCAGCGGGGTTTCGGTAAGGCCGGCGAAGCCCAGCGACTCCGTCATCAGTGCGAATCCGGGGCCGCTGGTCGTGAGGGCCGCCCGCGCTCCGGCCATGGAGGCGCCGATGGCCATATTGACCGCAGCCAGCTCGTCCTCGACCTGAACGACCAGCACCCCCGACTCGGGGTGTGCTTCCAGGTAGAAGGGTTCATCGGTGGCGGGGGTGATGGGATAGTAGCTCATGAAACCCAGCCCGGCGGCTACCTTGCCCATTGCCGAGGCGTGCGAACCGTTGATGTAGATCCGTTTCCCCGGGGAGCCAACGGGCTCGAGGTGTCCTTCCTTCAACGGCTCCACCCGGGCGTAAACCTCTGCCGCCACCCGGCGGTTGAGCTCGGCCACGCCCGGCTTGGCGGCAAAATGAGCTTCGAGCGCGCCCTCCAGCAGTTCCAGGGGGTAACCCAGTAGCGCCAGCGATGCGGCCACCGCCACGGTGTTCAAGGTTTTCCGGGCGGTAATAGCGTCGGCTCCGGCAGCCTCGCCCGCCTCCCGCGCCAGGGGTTCCAGCGCCAGCGGAACCAGGTGAACACCTTCGTCCCGGTAGCGTTCCAGAGCCTCTTGTACCAGCGGGTCGCCGCCGCCGAGAGCCACGGCGATGCGGCGGTAGGCGGCGCTGTCGAGCATGGCTAGCTTGGAAAGCGGCAGCCGCGCTGCCTCCGGGTCGTGCACCAGCACACCTCCGGGCTTCACCTCGCCCAGATGGCGAACCAGCGTTTCGGCATCCAAAGCAGCCAGCAAATCCACGCGCTCGAAGAAAGCCCGCGTCGGTCTTCGGGTCGCCCGGACGTCCAAATAGCTGTGCCGGCCCATGATGTTCGAATGGTATTCGCGGCGGGCGCTAACCCACCAGCCTCCCCGTGCCAGCGCCTGGGCAAATAAGGTGGCGGCGGTTTCGATGCCGCCACCCTGGGGTCCGCCCACGCGCCAGGTATAGTCCTCCATCCTGGAACCTTCCATACCGCCTATCTTAAGTCTAACCACGCCCCGAAAAAGGGGGCGTGGGTACCGGGGGTCTTAATTCAATTGCCGGTTCCGGGCGGCGCGCTGCGCGGGACCGCCCGGGCGAAAAGGTTGCGCCTTTCGGTTTGCAAGGGTTTCCCCCGGTGCTTCAGGCCCAGTTCTACGCTGACATTGTCGATCAGCGCCTTGGCGTCGGCGGGGTTGCTGGTTTCGTGAGCGGACAGCAACAGGGGGTCGATGGGTTTGTGCGTTACCTGGGATAGAGACCCGGTTGAATACTCCATGGTCGTATGGTTCGCTGCCACCGAGTCGGCGACGATGCCCGTGATCTGGCTCATACCGCTGAAATCGCGGGTAGGCAGCGAATTGACCGGCCAGTCTATCCACTTGATGACGTGCTCGACCAGAACTTTATCGCTGGCTTTAGGGTTCGCCCCCAGCACATCCACGTATTTGCTGCGTTCGTCCAGGGCGTAGATTACCGCGCAATAGCTGTTTCTGTTGACACTACCCGGGTCGTAAGGTGCGCTGCCGCCGTCATTGCAGTAAGGGCCGCCCCAGGGCATGAGTACCGCCAGGGCCGAGTCGCCGGTGGTGATGCTGGAGCCGTCCGGTAGCGCCAGTAATTGATCGCCGGGATAGACGTAGGCGGCTCCGGAAAAGAGTTCGCTCATGCGCAGTAGAGCCAGGCGGGCGTCTTCCTTCGCCTGCTGCGCGACTATCTGCCGGTTCGCCACCTGCTGGTTTTTGACGATCAGGTCGGTAGTAGCAATTAGGATTACTCCCAGGATTACCATCGAAACCAGCAGGTCTATCAGGGTAAAGCCGCCGCGTCTCGTCGCTTTCATGGCGTCCTTAATTCGGATTCCCGATGAGGGTTGTTCCAAGGGCCAAGGTCCTGCCGTCGTTGCTGACGGTGATTGTTATTCTGCGCAGGGGCGGGGGTGTAGCGGTGCTCGGTGTTCCATCGATGTTCAAATTGCTGGCGCTAAGGGTGACGTTGAAGCTGGAGGGTAGCATGTCATTAAGTTCCGAGAGGCTGTCCGGTGTAGCGGCAGAGCGGTAGTGAATGGGGTTTTTCCAGTATATGCGATACTGCTCCAGCGCCCCGTTTACGTATTCCATCGCCAGGCTCTGTTCGTTGCTGTTCGCGCTGATCTTTAGGTTGCTGACCATGCTGCCGGCGACGGCCACGATCACTATGCCGATAATGGCGATGGAAACTAGTATTTCTATAAGCGAAAGACCATATTGCTTTTTCATGGCAAGACCACCTTCCCCGTGGGCAGGATCACTACCCGGCGCGATCTGGGGCCGGCGGTAACGGTGAACACGTACTGGTGGTCGGGCAGCCCCCTTCCTGTAAAGCGGATTATTGCGGCTGGAGTCACCAGCGCCCGGTGGGGCAGGCGTACCTCCTGAACCAGCTCGCCATCGGCGTCGTATAGCCTCACCGCATTGCCGGTGAGCAGCACGCTGGTGGCTGCGCTGCGTTGCAGGGCGCGGTTGCGCGCCTTGCTTACCGCGTTAGACAGACCTCGGGCGCTTTCCGAAGCGCGCAGCGATTCAATGTAGCTTTGGAGATTGGCTGCGGTAACAGCACCCAGTATGCCCAGCACTGCGATTACGATTAGCAGCTCGAGGATCGAGAAACCACGGACTCGCTTCATTGCTCTCCCTCCCGCTCGTAGTTGATGCGGAAACGGATGCTTTCGGGTAGCTGCTTGTAGACGTAAGCGCTGACGGGAAGTTCGCTGCCGTCGCGGAGCACAAGCACGGTCATCCCGTTCTCGCTCTTGTAGTTCTTGACGTCGGTGAGCGCCAGTTTCGAAGGAGGTTGCGTGCTCAGGGGGGTTGACGGTGGTTTTATCGGCGCAGGCGTTTTTTCTCCCGAAGAGGCGAGGCTGCCCTGCAGAACTATTTTCGCCCCGGAGGCGCTTCTCGTAGTTTTTCCTTTCGCCGCTGATGCCGCCGTATGCTCCCGCGTTGCCTGCAGGGCGGCGGAGCCGCCGCGCGCGGGTTTGTCCTGCAACTTGAGAACCAGACCCGAAACCAGTAGCAGGGCCGCTGCGACGATGGCTAGATTGAGAACCTTGCTGCTCATTGTACGTGCTCCCCGGCGCGGTCTGACACCCGCCACGACATAGTCTGTCCGATAGCGCCCATGACCAGATTGAAGCCGAAGCCGCCGTTGCGCAGGCGGTAGTCGTAATTGACGGTGAAGGCGCAGTCTTCGCTGCCGGCGACGTAGTAAGGGTCGCCTTCCTGGCCGCAATCGCTGGCGGGGGAGTGCGGATTGCCCAGGAAGTCGTAGCGGTGATCGCCCACGTAGTGACTCTTCATCCACCATGCCTGGAAGCGCCCGGGAGCTAGGATCCCCAGCTCCTTGCCGATGAGGCCTCCGGAGATGGCGAGAGGCTTCATGCTGGTCTTGCCGGCCACGCGCTGGTTAGCGTATACAAAGGCGTCCAGCTTGGAAACCTGGGTTTCGTATTCCAGCTCGTTTTCGAAGAGTATGCGCAGGGTCTTGTTTCCTATGTACCAGAAACCCTTCTTGCCGTTTATATTGAACTTGCCGTAGCTCCTGCGCCCGCTGCTGATTTTCGGGGTTAGCTGATTAGCCAAGCGCTTGGGAATCCCGGACTTGATAAGGTCTTTGCGGATTGCTCTTTCGGACATGTTTTCATAACCGCCGCGCCAGCTGTTATAACTGATGCGTTCTGTGCCCAGCAGCTTCTTGTACAAAGCGTCTTTTATCCAGGGCTTGAAGGAGCCATTCATCTGGATTGCGCCTGGACGGAAGGCGTAGCTATAGGCGTCCCGCGAAACCGGAGCGTTGCGGTTGGCATCCCGACACACCACATACCCTGCGCTAACTGTTTTGCCGTCCACGTTGGTATACTGCCCTGATTTCCGGGTTAACTCGTCGCCATTGCGCTTGTCAAAACACCTGGTTCCGTTGAAAAAGCCGAACTGTGCCCGGTAGTAGTCGGCCGACTGGCGCTTAGAAGTGGGCAGGAGTCTGCCGGCTGAGTCTCGCTCCGTGTAGTCGCCGATTATTATGCTTCCTCGTGCCGCCAGGCGCAGCTCGTCCTTGTCGGCGGCTATGTTGGCGCGGGCGCAGGCGTCGGGATCGCTGATTCCGGTGCAAACCCCGTCGCCGGGAGGATCGGGTGGCTTCGCTACCTGAACATTACCCGCGGTGTAAAGGTTGCGGCCAGCGTATATGGCTCCTTTGCCGGTCACCACGCCCTTGATGATTACGTCCCCCTCGACGAAGACGTCTTCATCCACGACTATCGGGTTGTTGGGGGTGCCGATGAGGATGAGGTTGCCGTTATAAACCCGGCTTACCGAGCCCAAATTGGAGTTGTTGGGGATCGAGCTAATGCTTCCCCCGATAGGAACACCGTAAATGATACCGCCGTGCAGGTTCCCTAGGGCGTTCTTGCGGGCGATTTCACGGTTAATGGGCGGGAAGTCTGGTATGCCGTCTCCGTCGGTGTCCCGGGGCAGCATATCTCCGGCATAGTGAGTATTTACGCTGCCAGTTATTCTGGCTCCGTTGACGCGTTTGGGGTTGCCGGTGAGATCGGTGGCGTCGTGGGTAATGTCGCGAGCTGCGTAAACGCTGCCGCGGATCAGCGAGCCCCCCTCGGAATTGCCACTGCCGATACCGCTGTGGCCTTCCCTGCCCCATCCGGGTCGCATATACTCCAGCGAACCTACGTCGCCGTTTACGTAGAGATGGCAGTAGATGCAGTTCGTGGTTTCCGAGAGCATCGCCAGATTGAATATTTGGCTTTGCCCGAAACTTATGCGGCGTACTACGGTTTGCCGGTCTTGACCTTGCATTGCAGTGGCGGCAACCTCAACCCAGCCATACGGGTCCGTGGGAGGGGAAACGCGCAGAATCCGCCACTTACCGGTTATTCCACCCATGACATCGACCGTGTGGATCTTCGTGGTGTCAAGAACACGCAGGTAATTGCGAACCGTATAACTGTCGTTCAGAAAATCGCTTATTAGTTTCAGCCGCGCCTGCTCCGAAACCCCGTCCGCGGCCTGTACGAGGGTACCGTGTGTTTTTACTGTCCTGACGTTGCGTACCTGATTGACCGTGCTGGCAGTAAAGATCATTACGATCATGAAAGCGATCACCATCGCAAAGATTGTGGTGACGAAGGCGACCCCTGCTTGTATCGATCCTTTCCCCATAGATTTAGCGTAGGTGCACGATAGTGCTTAAGGTACCCTCAAACGAGTGCCCCCATTTGGGGGTATAAAAAGAAGGCGCGGATTGCCCGCGCCTTCTATGGATTGCAGGTAAATGGCCTAAAGCACGCTAACTAGTATTCGCGGTAGCCCAAACGGGCGGTTTCCACTCCTGAGAGCTTGAATGCTCGCGTAGTGGGGAAGTTGGGCGGGGTAAGCTGGCTGTTCTCGAATCGCGTGTCGAACTCGAAGGTTTCCACGTAACCGCTGATCAGGCTGCCGCTGCCACTGATGATACCGCGCAGCTTGTCTTCGTATGAGGTTACGCCGCCGAAAAGGCGCATCTTACCCTGCGGTCCGCGGCTGGCGTAGTCCTCCACGGCAAGCCCCTTGCCCTTGGCGGCCGACAGGTACGAGCCCCACAGGTAGATGTCATCTACCGCGCCCTTCTTGATTACGATATCGTCCTTCTCGGAAAGCATGCCCAGAACCGTGGGGAGCTGCCCGTTTACCGAGGCGCAACGGCTGTTGCTGTTCAGGTAACTGCTGTCACCCATCTTGGTAGGGTCACATTCGTAGACCAGGTCGGAGTAGAGCCCGATCTCGCCCACGGCGGTGATGTTAAGCTGGGTTTCGAGCGCCAGCGCCGGGGGAATCTCGTCCGGCGGGGGGTGGTCCGGCGCGGTCGAAGGTACGGGGCCGGTGCGTTTGGGCGCTGTAAGCGCGTCAATCTTACCTTTTACGTAGATCTGGCCAGTGGGGCCTCCCGAGCCTTGCGGCGCAGGGCCATTGGGTACGCCGCTCAGCGTGGTGGTGCCCTGGGGGCCAGTGAAGGTGGTGGTGTTGTTGTTGTAGTCGACCTTGATCGTGTAGGTCTGGCCGCCTTGTTTGATCTCGTAGGTTTGCGTACCGTCTTTGCCGGCGGCGACGACCATTTCGTCTACGTCGCCCTCGATGTAGATGCCGCCCTTGATGTTGCTGCCGTCGTTGGGCAGGTAGACACCCTGGGGGATTCCGTTGCAGGGGTTGATGCCCAGTTGAGCGCAGCGTTCACTGTCCGAGAGCGGGTCCGGTTTACCGTCGCCGTTGCTGTCCTGGGCTGGATCGAGGCCGAGTGCGGCTCGTTCCTGGGAGAGCGTGTTGTCAGGGAGATCCACGCGCGGGGCGTTCCAGTCGTACCCTTTCTTGAAGACTGGCTCGGTGCAGGGTGGCCGTGAACCAGCGTTCAGGAACTTTTTCTGACCCAGGCCGTCGGCGCAGCTGCCGTTGATATCCCAGAACCAGGCGCCGCCGTCGGAGGCGGTGATACGGCCCAGGAACTGCGGCTGCCCCAGGAAACCCCAGTTCTTATTGGCGTGTACGGGACCATTAAACACCGTACCGGTAGGGAAGAATCCCCTGTCGCCCCCGGCGTCTTCTACCAGGAAGAGCCACTGTGAAAGGCTGGCGCGACCCAGGCTGATGGTGATGAAGCCGTCCTCCTGGATGCGGCGTCTGCCAATCCCCGCCTTGCCGGTGGAAACGACCTGGTATTCGGCGGTATAGGTTTGCAACTGTCCGCCCGAGGTGGAAGGCATGGTGGAGATGCGGAAGTTGCGCACTTTGTACTTCATGGTGGCATTACCGACCCCGGCCAGTTCGCTGCTGGGCAACGAGGTATATTTACTGTTAAGGACTTTTTCCAGCTCCGAGGCTACTTTGCCCCATTCTTTTTCGGGGATAACGTAATCGGACGCAGGGTTACCGCCTTTAGACACAAAGTCGGTGGAATACTTGTTGACGATCGGCTGCAATACCTTGCTGAGCTCAGTATCCATAACGTAGCGCGCATATGTGACACCGGATTCGGCTACATTGCGGGCCCGGCTGGCGAACAGGCTGCCCCTGTTCTGGCGTATTTCGCTCAATGTATCTACCGAGAGAATGGCTATCACTGCTACGAGCACCATCATTAGGACCAGTGCGGTAACAAGTGCAATACCTTGATTTTTCCTCATTTCACGCCTCCTAATTCAACCGCAAGTCCACAGTCTCCGTGATTTCGTAATGGCCTGGTTTGTTCCCACCCTTGGTTAGCGGTTTGGAAGTGGTGCCGGCGAGGTATACCCGCACGGCGCGCACAACCTTGCCAACGTAGATGCCGCTCGTCGAGTTGGGGTTGTCGGTGTACTTGGACCCCAGGGTGGACGCGGCATCGCTGAGCGAGTCGTAGAAGCGTAGTTGCTGGATGGACGAGTTCTTGGCTCCCGGGTTGAGGGGGATACCGTAGCTGATGCGCAGGGTATCTATGTCGAAGGCTACGATACCGCTAAACGGACCGGGGCTGGCGTCCTGGCCGGTGTGGCGGTAGAGGATGTGGCGGGAAGGGTCCGTGGGATCGGGTCGCAGTTCGTACGAGACCAGCCGAACCTTGAAAGCGTACGAATTAGGCTGCCAGGTGCCGCTGATGTGCTCCTTGCTGTGTTTGATGATGTCGCGGTTGGCCGGGCCGCTGCTACCCGGTGCGGAAGGGGGGATGCAGGGCCGCGAGGGATCGCGCTTCAGCTGCCGGTCGGTAACGGTTACGAGGGTGTTTTCTTCGCCGTTGGCGATAAGCACCAAGTCGTCTTTTTCGAACCCCGACGCGTCGCATACCCCCGTGTTGGCGGAGTTGCTGAACTTGCCTCCGGGAGGTTCGGCCACCGCCGTGTGGTAATCCCTGGACACCAGTAGCCCGAGGCGGTCGCGCGACGAGCAGATATCTCCGGGATCGTCGCAGCCGGAAGAGGGGCTGTTCCATACTGCCAGCTTGGCGGTGGAGCGCAGATCCTGGGTGATTTGCTGCATTGCATAGCGCAGGTTTTGCTGCAGCTCGATGAAGACGCTTTGGGTGTGTTTGGTTTGCAGGCCGCGCGTGAGGCTTACGGCCACGATCCCGATGAGGATGATCAGGATGCCGATGGCTATCAGGGCTTCGATTAAGGTGAAGCCCTTTTGGAAGCGCCTACTGCCGAACGAGCGAGACGAGTTCGACACGACCCTCACCTCCCCGTTCCCGGTAGAACGTGTTTATGATGACACGCCAGACAATCGGGCTGCTGGAGTACTGTTCCGTCTTGATCTCGAACTTGAACTTGTTCCACTCCTGGGCAACCTCGGACAGGTTAGGATCACCGGAGGCCGTGAAAACGGGATCGGCGGAGAAATCGTAGCCGTAGTCGTAGGTCTTGGTATTGGCGAAGGAGTTGAAAGGCAGACTGCGGCTGCGGAACCTGTCCATCATTGCCTCGGCGGCGGCGATTGCCTGGGTGCGCACCCGGTTGTCGGAGTTGTTGCGCATACTGGAAACCATCGTGGTGACGGCAGCGATGCTTACGATAGTGACCACGACGAGCGCAATCAGCACCTCGATCAGGCTGAACCCTTTACGTGATTTCATGGTTTCACCACCCGTGCAGATCCGGTCATGGAGGGGACTATGATGAGCTTGTTGGTCCCGTCGCTAATCGAGACCTGGTAGGGGCTGGGGGAGGCCGGGAAGTCGCCGAAGCCCCTGGAGTCGAAGATTATCTCGTCGCCCGATGACCAGCTGGCTGTAACGCGACTGGGGAGGCTGAAGCTGCTTTTCGTCGTCCAGGAAGAGCCGTCGTCGGATAAATCGATGTTGTAGCCATTAGGACCGAAGTCGACACGACAAAACTTGCTCTTCGATATCGCAAGGGAGCGGCACATCTTCAAGTCCTGCGATATCTGGTGCGCGAAGCTCTCCAGATCGAGCCGCTGGCGCGCTTTCCCGAACGACATGGCCGCCATGCTGAAGAGAACTGCAAGGATCGCCAGCAGGATCAGCAGTTCGATGAGCGTGAAACCAGGCGGTTTGTTGGCTGTTTTCATCTGCAAAGTATTTACCTCCGTATCCTAAAACTCTAATGCAATGCTACCCCTAAATATGGAAATACAGCCGGGGCCAGTTGACATTATAGCGCAGCCCTTGCTGAATGACCAGTGTATGTGACCCGTTTGGCTTATCCATCGTTGCGGTCCCAGCTCTGCAGATCAAAATTACCGGGGGTCGCTTTAGGGGTGGAAGTTGGTCCTGCGGTGCGGAGCTTGTGGATGGCGCGCGGCACCGGCAGACCGCCACCCCGGCCTGCTTTTTCCGGGATGGCGGCTGCGCGGGAATTTCCGTTCAGCGGTTGAGGATGTGAATGGCCCGTCCGTGGAGGTTTTCGGCTGCCTCCATCAGGTTTTCCGAAAGCGTTGGGTGGGGGTGAACGGTCAACGCCAGGTCGCCGGCGGTGGCGGCCATTTCCAGGGCCAGTGCCGCTTCGGCGATCAGATCGGAGGCCCCGGGCCCGAGGATATGCACGCCCAGCAGCAGGTCGTTTTCGGCGTCGGCAATTATCTTTATCATACCCTGGGTTTGCTGCAGCGTCATGGCGCGGCCCGAGGCGGACATCGGGAAGCGGCCCACCCTGACCTCGATGCCCCGTTCGGCTGCTTCCGCTTCGGTCATGCCTACGCTGGCAAACTCGGGTTGGGTGTAGACGACACCGGGTATCTGCTGGTCGAAGGCGGCGGGTTTGCCAGCTGCACGCTCTGCCGCCACCAGGCCCTCCTTCATGGCCTTATGGGCGAGCAGCGGGGGGCGGGTAACGTCACCGATGGCGTAGATGCCGGGCACGTTGGTTTCCATCTCTTCGTTGGCGGGGATGAATCCGCGCTCGTCTACTTCTATCCCCGCCGCATCCAGCCCGAGGTCCTCGCTGACCGGCACCCGGCCTACCGCCAGAAGGATCCGGTCGGCGGTCAGGGCTTCCCGCTCGCCGCCGGAGGCCGGCTCCAGCGCCACCTGCAGACCTTCCGCGGTTTTGTCGTAACCGGTCGCCTTGGTGGAGGTTTTGATGGTAATCCCCTGCTTCTTGAGGCTGCGGGCGAGCAGCTTTACAAGCTCTGGGTCGCTGCCGGGCAGGATCTGATCCGTGTATTCTACGACGGTCACCGCGGAGCCCAGGCGGGCATAGATCGAGGCGAACTCGAGCCCGATCACCCCGCCGCCAATGACGAGCAGGCGTTCGGGCAGCCCGCTCTCGACGCGTAGCATCTCGGTAGAGGTGACCACGCTCTCGCCGTCGGGTTCGAACCCGGGCAACACCGCGGGCTTGGATCCGGTGGCAATAATGACCTTTTTCGCTTCCAGCCTCTGGCCGTCTACGTCCAGCTCGCGAGGTCCGAGAAAACGGGCGTGGCCGCGAATGAGTTCCACGCCGTTGCCCTTCAGCAGGCTCGCGACGCCCCCAGTCAGCTTCTTGACGATCTTGTCGCGCCACCTGCCCATTTTGCTAAGATTGCGCTCGGGGGCGGCGAAGTCAAGGCCGAACTCGGCTGCCTTCTGGGCGTGCTCCAGGGTTTCGGCGGCGTGCAGGAGCGCTTTGGTGGGTATGCACCCTACGTTCAGACATACGCCGCCTACCGCCCCCGCTTCGACGGCGACCACCTTGAGGCCCAGCTGGGCGGCGCGGATGGCGGCGTGATAACCGCCCGGCCCGGTACCGATGACTATCAGGTCGTACATGTTCTCTCCTTAAATGGCATGCAGCATCAACCAGTATGGGTCTTCCAGATGGTTTATAACTTCCCGCAGGAAGAGGGTTGCTTCGGCTCCGTCAACCAGACGGTGGTCGAAGCTAAGGGAAAGGTAGATCATGTCCCGGGCTACTATCTCGTCGTTTCTGACGACCGGCCGCTTCTGGATAGTGTGCACCCCCAGGATGGCGGCGTCAGGAACGTTGATAATGGGGAAGGTAAAAAGCCCGCCCAGATTGCCGACGCTGGTCACCGAGAAGCTGGAGCCACTCACCTCGTCGGGCGCGAGTCCACCCTCGCGGGCGCGGGTGACCTTGTCGTTTATCTCGGCGGCCAGTTCCAGGATGGTCTTTTTGTCGGCGTCGCGGATGACCGGCACCACCAGCCCGGCGTCGGTGGCGACCGAGAGGCCCAGGTGGTAGTACTTTTTGAAAACGATTTCACCCCGTTGCTCGTCCAGGCTGCTGTTGACGGCGGGGAACTTCTTGAGAGCTGCAACCGCCGCCTTGAATACGAAGGGTATGTAGCTAAGTTTGACCCCGGCCGCCTCGGCGCGTTCCTTAAGCCGCCGACGCAGCGCCACGAGGTCGCTCACGTCGGCCTCGTCCACCACCAGCGTGCGCACCGCGCTCAGGTGACTGGCGGTCATTTGCTGCGCGATGATGCGGCGCATCCCCCGGAGCGGGACCCGCTCTTCCAGTTCCTCGTAACCGGCCGGGGTGGTGTAGGTTACCTGCGCTGCGGGAGCCGCCACGGAGGCAGCGGGCGGCGGCCCCGAAGAGGCGAAGGTGCGGACGTCTTCCAGACGCACCCGGCCGCCCGGACCGGATCCGGGTACCTGTCCTATATCGATGCCCAGTTCGCGGGCCAGCTGGCGAGCGGCCGGCACCGCCAGCACCCGGCCGTATTTGTTGACGCCGGCGCGGGGGCGTTCCGCCACCGCCGCTGTTGAGCGCCGGGGCTCGCGGGCGGTGAAGGGGTTCTTGATCTCGGTCTCGGTATTGTCGGGCTTGAAGAGTGAAAGCCGTTCACCGCGGTCTTCCTCGGTTTCTTCTGCGGCCGTGGTCTGGGGCGGGATATCCGAGGCGGCGCTGTCTTCTATGAGCGCGATCGGCGTTTCGACGGGGACCACGTCCCCTTCGTTAACCAGCTTCTTGACGAGCACTCCCGCCAGGGGGCTGGGCAGTTCGACCGTGACCTTGTCGGTCATCACCTCGGCCAGTGGCTGATCCTTGGCGACGACGTCGCCCTCGTTTACCAGCCACTTAAGAATCTCGCCCTCCACCACGGATTCGGCGAGTTCTGGTAAGAGCACTTCCTTTGGCATGGCACCTCCCGGGCGCTAGTAGTCGAGCAGTTTCTTGGCGGCGTTCAGGATCCGCGTCACCGTAGGCATGTAGAGCTTGTCCTGGGCGTAGGGATAGGGGGTGTCGAAACCGGTGACGCGCGCCGGCGGCGCCTCGAGTTGGTCGAGAACCTCCTCGGCGATCGTCGCCGCCACCTCGCTGGCGAAGCTGGCGTGGCGGGGGGCATCGGATACGATCATAACGCGCCCGGTCTTGCTTACCGCCTCCAGGACTGCCTCCTTGTCCCAGGGCATCAGGCTGCGCAGGTCGAGCACCTCGGGATGCACCCCCGCCTTTTCCAGCTCGTCTGCGGCCTGCAGTACCTCGGGGGCCACCGTGCCGTAATAGATGATTGCCAGGTCGCCGCCCTGCCGCCTGGTGACGGCTTCGCCCAGAGGAATTGTGAAGTCCTCATCGGGAACCTCTTCCTTTACCGCGCGGTAAAGGCGCTTGGGTTCGAGGAAGACGACCGGATCGTCGTCGCGGATAGCGGTCTTGAGCAGTCCCTTGGCGTCGTAAGGGGTGCTCACTGAAACGACCTTCAACCCGGCGGTGTGCACGAAATGGGCCTCGGGGCTCTGGGAGTGGTGGTGGCCGCCCTTGACGCCACCTCCCGAGGGCATGCGCACCACCATGGGAGCGGTGAACTGCGCCCCGGAGCGATAACGCAGCTTGGCGGCCTGGCTGACGAGCTGATCGAAGCCGGGGAACACGTAGTCGGCGAACTGGATTTCGGCCACGGGGCGCAGGCCGTGCGCGGCCATGCCCACCGCCGCGCCGATGATTGCCGCCTCCGAGAGCGGGGTGTCGATCACCCGGTCGGGACCGTATTTCTGCTGCAGTCCCTCGGTGGCCAGGAACACGCCGCCGCGCTTACCGACATCCTCACCCAGAACCACTACGGTGTCGTCACGCGCCATTTCTTCGTCCAGCGTGCGCGCGATTGCCTGCACAAGGGTCATGGTAGCCATGGCTTCCTCCTGCTCTCAGGCGCCCAGCTCTTCTTCGAAGAGGCGGCGCTGTTCGATTTGGGGCCAGAGAGGTTCCTTGTAGACGTCGTCGAACATCCAGACCGCGGGGACCGGGCCGGCGGCTTCGGCCTTTTCGAGCTCCCGGGCCAGCTCGCCTTCCACGGCTTCGCGCAGCTCGCTTTCCCAATCCGGGGTCCACAGCCCTTGCTTTTCCAGGAAACGGCGGTAGCGCTCGAGCGGGTCACGCTGCTTCCAGTGTTCCACCTCTTCGCGCGGGCGGTAGAGGCGGTCGTCGTCGGCCGAGGAATGCGGTCCGTAGCGGTATACGACCGCTTCGACCAGGGCCGGGCCCGCACCCGCCCGGGTGCGCTCGATGACCTCTTGCATCACGTAATAGCTGGCGAGGACGTCCATGCCGTCCAGGTAGTAGCCGGGCATGCCGTAGGCCCGGGCCTTGACGGCCAGGTTTTCCGAACCCGTCTGCTTCTGCAGGTCCACGCTGATGGCGTAGCGGTTGTTCTCGACCACGAAGATGGCTGGAGCCCCCTGGGCCGACGCGAAGTTGACGCCGGCGTGCCAGTCGCCCTCACTGGTGGCGCCGTCGCCGAAGGTGGTGACGACCACCTGGCCGGTTCCGCGGATCTTGGCGCTGATGGCCGCACCCGCAGCGGGGGGGATGTGCGAGGCTATGGGCGAGGCCACGGTAAAAGCGTTGAGTTTCTTGGATCCGGGATGGTTGGGCATCTGACGGCCCTTGGCGGGGTCGGCCCGGGTGGCCAGGTTTTCGCCGAATATCTCTGACGCGGGCACGCCCAGCGCAAGCAGCATGCCGTGGTCGCGGTAGTAGGGGAATAGCCAGTCGAAGCCGCGCCGTACCGTGTGCGCGATGGCTATCTGTATACCTTCATGACCGGCCGCCTCCATGGCGAAGCTGGTCTTGCCGGAGCGCTGTAACAAGAGTAGTCGCTCGTCGAGCAGGCGGGCGGCGACCATGTCGCGGTAGAGGGTGCGCAACTGCTCTTCCGACAGGTCGATCTCGAACGGCCCCACCCACTCTCCGCTTTCGTTCACCAGCGCGATGGGGTCGCGCGTGAACGGTTCGAACCGCTGGGTGTCCTTGATCATGCTGACCTCCTTGGGACGGGACAAGAAAAGCCCCGGCATACGCCGGGGTCGGTCCGCCGTGGCGTACCGATAATCAAAAGCGCGATAACGATTTCGCGGCCAGGCATCCCTACCCCTTTACGCTTCATTATAAACTACCCCCCAAGGGGGCCGAATGTGCGCTGGCGCATCGTCTGCGCAGGCAAGCCAAAACTCGACTATGCCCGGCGCGGCATCGACTTCTATGTGGAGCGATTGCGGTTTTCTGCGCGGGTGGAAACCCTGGCGGTAAAGACGGGTCCGCGCCTGCCGGAGGCGCTGCAGAAGGCGGGGGAGGGCTGGTTTCGCATCGTTCTCGACGAGCGCGGCGAGATGCTGCGCTCGCTCGAGCTGGCCCGGCGGATCTCCGCCTGGGAGCTGCGGGGCGTGAGCAGGGCGGCCCTGATCGTAGGACCTGCGGAAGGGTTGCCCCCCGCCGTCAGGGGTAGCGCCGACTGGTCCTGGAGTCTTTCGCCGCTCACGCTACAGCATGAACTTGCGCTCCTGGTCGCGTTAGAGCAGATCTACCGCGCATATACGATTAAGCAAGGTTCGTCCTATCACCGCGAATAAGAAAAGCAACAACGCTTTATATATTGGAACGGCATGCGAAACTGGTACAGTCCCACGTTGCGGTATACTGGATGCGTGAATGCGCCATTGAACGACTACTACGACTGTATTGAAGACGCACTTAGCCTACTAGGCCGCCAGGGCTCCTACCGCGTTCTGCGGGCGTTGCTCGAAGGCCCCAAACGTTTTGGCGAGCTACTGGTGGAAACGCAGCTACTGCCGCGGACCCTTTCACTGAGGTTGAAGGAAATGGACGCGGCGGGCTGGGTGGAGCGGCAACAATTCGCCGAGGTGCCACCGCGGGTGGAGTACCGCATGACCGAGTCCGCCAAGGCGCTGAAACCGCTTCTCAGCGCTGTGGAGGACTGGGGTCGCCGCTGCGGTTAAGTTCCGGTTGAAGGATGCGGCCGCCGCATATATATGAAGAACGAGCGGCCCCGCGGGGCCGCTCGTATCCACCCGCAGGGCGGGTTTAGAAGTCCATATCCGGCATACCGCCGGGAGCAGCCGGCGCGGCCTCCTTCTTCTCGGGCTTCTCGGCCACCACGGCTTCGGTGGTCAGCACCAGCGAGCCGATAGAAGCGGCGTTCTGCAGGGCGCTGCGGGTCACCTTGGCGGGGTCGACGATGCCGAACTTGAGCATGTCGCCGAACTCGCCGGTCTGGGCGTTGAAGCCGTAGTTGGCGTCGTCCTTCTGGAGGATCTCGTTGACGATCACCGATCCTTCGAAGCCGGCGTTTTCGGCGATCTGGCGGGTGGGCTCTTCCAGGCTGCGACGTACGATGCGGGCGCCGGTTGCTTCGTCGCCGTCGAGCTTGGCCAGCGCCTCATCCACGGCCTTGGTGATGCGCAGCAGGGTCACCCCGCCGCCGGGCACGATGCCCTCCTCGACCGCCGCGCGGGTAGCGGAGAGGGCGTCTTCGAAGCGATGCTTGCGCTCCTTGAGCTCGGTCTCTGTGGCCGCGCCCACGCGGATGACGGCCACGCCGCCCGAGAGCTTGGCGAGGCGCTCCTGCAGCTTCTCGCGGGCGTACTCGCTGTCGGTGGTCTCCAGCTCGGCCTTGATCTGGTTGATGCGGGCCTCGATGTCGTCCTTCTTGCCCTTGCCGCCGATGATGGTGGTCTCGTCCTTGGTGATGCGCACCAGCTCGGCCTGGCCCAGCATGGAGAGGGCGACGTTTTCGAGCTTCAGGCCCAGCTCCTCGCTGATTACCTGGCCGCCGGTCACCGCGGCGATGTCCTTGAGCATCTCCTTGCGGCGGTCGCCGAAGCCGGGGGCTTTGACGGCGGCTACGTTGAGGGTGCCGCGCAGCTTGTTGACCACCAGGGTGGCCAGGGCTTCGCCCTCGACGTCCTCGGCGATGATCAAGAGCGGCTTGCCGGTCTGGGCCACCTGCTCGAGCACCGGCAGCAGCTCGCGGATGTTGGAGATCTTCTTCTCGACGATGAGGATGTAGGGATCCTCGAGCTGCACCTCCATCGCCTCGGGGTTATTGACGAAGTAGGGGCTCAGGTAGCCCTTGTCGAACTGGTAGCCCTCGACGACTTCCAGTTCGGTTTCCAGACCCTTGGATTCCTCGACGGTGATGATGCCTTCCTTGCCGACCTTGTCCATGGCGTCGGCGATCAGCTTGCCCACCTCGGGGTCGTTGGCGGAGATGGTGGCGACCTCTTCAATGGCCTTGCGATCCTCGACCGGCTTGGCCATCTCGTGGATCTGCTCCACCGCCGCCTCGACGGCCTTGTCGATGCCGCGCTTGAGGCTCAGGGGGTTGGCGCCGGCGGCCACGTTCTTCAGCCCTTCGCGCACGATCGCCTGGGCCAGCACGGTGGCGGTGGTGGTGCCGTCACCGGCGACGTCGTTGGTCTTGGAGGCCACCTCCTTGAGCAACTGGGCGCCGATATTTTCCAGGTGATCTTCGATCTCTATCTCTTTGGCTACGCTGACGCCGTCCTTGGTGATGGTCGGCGAGCCGAACTTCTTTTCCAGCACCACGTTGCGGCCCCGGGGGCCGAGGGTCACGCGTACGGCGTTGGCCACCGCGTTCACGCCGCGTTCCAGGGCGCGGCGGGCCTCTTCGTCGAATACGAGAATCTTTGCCATGGTCTACCTCCCTCTTACTTCTCTACTACCGCTAGCAGGTCGCGTTCGGAAAGGATGATGTACTCCTCACCCTCGATCTCGATCTCGGTGCCACCGTACTTGGCGAATACGACGATGTCGCCCTCTTTCACCTCGAGCGGCACGCGCTCGCCGTTTTCCAGCAGTTTGCCGCTGCCCACGGCGATGACCTTGCCCCGCTGGGGCTTCTCCTTGGCGGTATCGGGAAGCACGATGCCGCCCTTGGTGGTCACTTCTTCTTCGATGGGTTCAACCACGACCCGGTCTGCTAAGGGTTTGATCATTACCTTGACCTCCGTGCTCATGATTGCCTCCTTACCCTTTGACACTTGAGGGTGTAGAGTGTCAATCCACCGGTTATTATGCGGGGTGAAGCTTTCGTTGTCAAGACCTGCCGGGGTGATTACTGCAAGGAAGTTGAGCGCTTATTTATCAATCGGACTGCTGGCGCAGGGCTTCATAGAGAAATAGCGCGGCGCTGACCGCAGCGTTGAGGCTGTCGGCAACGCCGTTCATGGGAATCGCCAGCTGCAAATCTGCGGCTTCCAGCCAGTCCGCGGGAAGCCCCCGATCCTCGGCTCCCACCACCAGCGCCGTGGGAGCGGAAAGGTCGGCTTCCCAGTAGAGTTTCTTCGCCGCCGGGGTGGCGGCCGCAATTTGTATGCCGCGTTTTCGCAGCCAGGCGCGGGCTTCATTGTGATCGGCCACGGCTATGGGCAGCGAGAAGACCGTGCCAGTACTGGCGCGGATTACGTTGGGGTTTTCTAAGTCCACTGCCTTGCCCACCACCAGCACCGCGCCCGTGCCGCTGGCGTCGGCGCTGCGCAGCATCGCCCCTAGGTTGCCCGGTTTTTCGATCTCCACGGCCACCAGTACCCGCCGCGGACGCGACGGCAGGTCTTTTAGGCGGCGAGCCGGACGTTCGAAGACGCCGATCAGCGGCGGCGGGTTCTGGCGGTAGCTGACCTTGCGCATGGCCGCCTCCGACAGCTCGAAGATAGGTGCAGCTTCCAGCAGCTTCATTTCCTCCGCTCCCGCCCGCTCCGGCCAGACCAGCCAGGCGCTGGGGGTTAGCCCCGCCGCCAGCGCCCGCGCCACTTCGCGCGTCCCCTCGACCAAAAAGAGGCCCTGCTCATCCCGTCCTCTGTGGCTCTTGAGTTCGGACCAGGCCTTTATTCTCGGGTTGCGGGGACTTTCGAGGCGCACGGCGTAATTCTACCTGTCGTAACGGAAGGCGACCACGGGCGGCCCGGGGAGGCTATACTCGATGCCTTTCCGTTACGTCGTTTAGCCGCGTGCGATTTCTGCGAACGCTTCGCAAAATGGACCCAGTATACGTCTTTTTGGCGAGCGATCTGTAATCGCAAAACTACCTGCTCGAAGGTGTTTGCAAATTCTTCCAGCAGGGCCTCCCTGAAGCTAATAGCCGTTTCCTGGGGGTCGTTCTCGAAGGCTCCGCACCCCCAGGCGTCGAGAACGAGAGAGGTGTACCCATAGGCGCGTGCGATATCGAGGACTCTGCGGATCCGGGCTCGAAGCAAGCGCGTAGACCGGATCAATCCAACCTTTGGTGCATACGGTGCGGCACTGGAAATGATGTCTAGAAGCCAGGGCTCGTCCAGCAAGCGCCCGTCGTCGTCGCGGATGATCGGAACCCCCGGCGAAAAGATGGCCCGGTTCGTCGAATCGGTCGAGGTTCGCGTGCGGTGTGCGCTGTACATGGGGCCGTTTTTCAGGGTCGCAAAAAGGCCGCTAGAGCGGCTGAGGTATTCTTCTTGCGCCCTGGCGCCGCTGAAAAACCCGCCACAAGGATGAATGCCGTTGACGAAGTTGAGTGCGAGCGGGCGGTATCCCTGCTGAACCAAGTTGTGAGCGGCAGAAAGCGTTGTTTCGTTGATTGCCACGATTGTCGTTTTAAAAGCGCCCCGGGCGTTTCCGGAAGGCGGCGCCCGGTCCGGAGGGACGCTGACCTTGTTTTGGACTGCACGTTCTATGAGTTCTTCTATTTTACTTCTTTACCGCTATGATATGGGTAGGAAACTTCCAAAATATAGCCAGGAGTTTCGCAGCCCAGCTTTGCAGTCAGTGCGCGCGGAATGTGCAGCCGCTCCATGTTTTGTGCGGCGCGCGCCGGCGAATCGTCGCATGGTAGGATTTTCATATTGCTTAGATACCAATCAAAATATTTCGGCGGAAGAAGAGGTCAGAAATATGCTTGGAGCCATAGTAGGGGACGTCGCCGGTTCGATCTATGAGTTTGAGGGGCCCAAAGACAAAAACTTTCAACCCTTCGTGCATCCAGCCGCTTTTTTACCGACGATACGGTTCTTACCGTGGCCGTTGCCGATGCCCTGCTGCACGACCGCAACGTGGTGGCAGCTTTTAAGGATTGGGGGCGCAGGTATCCCGATTCTGGTTGGGGCGGCCGTTTCGCTAAGTGGTTATTCTCGGACGAAACCCGGCCCTACGGCAGTTATGGAAATGGCGCCGCAATGCGGGTTTCCCCGGCCGCGCTCCTTGCCGACAGCCTAGAAGAGGCCCTCCAGCTGGCCGAAAAGGTGACGGCGGTGACCTACGATCACCCCGAAGGCCTGCGGGGTGCGGCAGCCACCGCCACCGCCATTTTTCTCGCCCGGGAGGGCGAGGAAGCCACTACCATCCGCAAGCGTATCGAGCAGGACTTCGGCTACGAGCTGGCCGCAACGCCCGCGGATATCCGCCCTCACTACAACTTCAACGAAACCTGCCAGGGCACGGTTCCCGAAGCCATTGTCTGCGCCCTCGCCGCCAGCGATTTTGAAGACGCCGTGCGCGAAGCGGTTTCCCTGGGAGGCGACGCCGACACCCTGGGGGCCATCACCGGCGCCATCGCCGAGGCCAGGTTCGGCGTGCCCCGGGAAATAGGAATCCAGACCTGGAATCGCTTGCCCGGGGACATGCGGGAGGTTCTCGAGCAGTTGTTGTACGCGGTGAAGGGCGGCAATCTGCCGTTTGTCTGACGGCGCGCAAGTCTGCTCCCGGCTACTGCTATATCGAATAACAGCGTCTCCCCCTCTGCATGTAATGATTCGCCCGCCGGTGTTCTTGCTGCGAGGCGGCAGTATCTGATCCCGACTATTGGGTTGCGGTGGCCCCCGCCGTATGCGGGTTCGTTGTATGCTCCGCTTTAGCGAACTACCGGTGACCCGACCGCTGGATATGCTGGGGAAAAATATGCCCGGGGAGAACTTATGCCGTCTGTAAAGCGTCTGCGTGTACTGGGGATGATTCTGGCCGGGGGCCAGGGTAGCCGGCTCTACCCCCTGACCGCCAAGCGTTCGAAGCCCGCGGTGCCCTTTGGGTCGAAATATCGAATCATCGATTTCGTGCTCAATAACTTCATGAATTCAGGGATATACTCTGTATACGTTTTAATACAATACAAGGCTCAGTCGTTAACCGAGCACATTCAGCGCTACTGGCGTTTCGGGGCTTTCCTGGACGACCACTTCATAATTTTGGTGCCGGCGCAGATGTACCGCTATGAGGAGCTGGGCCCGGTTTGGTACCGGGGCACCGCCGACGCCGTCTATCAGAACCTGCACCTGGTAGACAACAACGACCCCGAGGTTGTGGCCGTCTTTGGCGGCGATCACATCTACAAGATGGACCTGCGGCCCATGGTGGACTTCCACCAGGACATGCAGGCCGATGTGACCATTGCCGCCTATACCGTACCCATCGAGGAAGCGGGCCGTTTCGGGGTAATTCAGGTGGACGAGCGCTGGCGCATAGTCGATTTTCAGGAGAAGCCCGCTCACCCCAGGGCAATTCCGGGCCGCCCCGGTGAAGCTCTGGTATCCATGGGCAACTATCTCTTCAGCAAAGACCCCCTGGTGGAGCTGCTGGAGCGCGACGGTAAGGATCCGGAGTCTTCCCACGACTTCGGCAAGGACGTTCTCCCCGCGGCTCTGGCGAAAGGATGCCGGCTTTACGCCTACGATTTCCAGAGCAACCGCATTCCCGGTACCGAGGGCGCGAACACCTACTGGCGGGACGTGGGGACACTCGACGCCTATTTTGAGGCCAACATGGACCTGGTGGCGGTGGTGCCCCAGTTTGACCTCTTCAACCCCGACTGGCCATTGCGCACCGCCAACCTGTTCAGCCCGCCGGCGAAGTTCGTGCACGAGACCGGGGAGCGGATAGGGCAGGCTTTCAACAGCCTGCTCGCGGGAGGGGTGATCGTCAGCGGGGGTACGGTGCGCGAGTCGGTGCTGTTCCGGCGGGTGCGGGTAAACTCGTACAGTTTGGTGGAGAACGCCGTAATTTTTGACGATGTCGAGGTGGGGCGGCATGCCAGGGTGAGAAAAGCGGTGATAGACAAGAACGTTCGTATACCCGCCGGGGAGAGTATAGGTTACGATCTGGAGTCCGACCGCGCGCGCGGGCTCACGGTCACGCCCGGCGGCGTGGTGGTCGTTCCCAAGGGGTACCGGTTCGACTCATGAAAAAAGACTTTGGACACGCGTTTTTGGCATATACCCGCCTGAGCCCGGGTCAGGAGCCGCCGGGCAACGGCCAGCGGGTTCCCACGGCCAAGGTTTACGCGAGCCCCCTTGAAACCGTGGACCTGCCGCTGGCGCGCAAGAGCGGCGGGCCGCAAACCTGGCGGCTGATGGCCCAGCTCGAGGCCCAGGCTCCCGAGCTGGAATACACCCTCACCCCGGCCGACCTGGCACAGATATTGCTGCCGCTTTCGGACCGCGAGGGGCGGCGCGGATACCTCTCGAGCGCCGGCGCCTATCCGGTTGAGGCCTACCTGCTCATCAGGCGGGTGCGCGACACCTTTCCGGGGGTCTACCACTACGCGGTCAAGGCCCACCAGCTGGAACAGATTGCCCCCAGCCCCGACTGGAAGGCCTGGGAGGCGGCGCTGGCCGGCGCCAGGGGCGCAGAGCGCGCCGGGGTGTATCTCGTGCTTACCACCGTCCCGGCCCGGAGCGTGGCGCGCCTGGGGCCGCGCGGTTACCGTCAGGCGCTTCTCGAGGCGGGCAAGGCGGCGCACGCGACCTTCACCGCGGCGGTCGCCCTTGGCCTGGCGGCGTACGAGGCCGAGGGTTTTTACGATGAGCGGGTGGCTCAGATACTGGGTTTGCCGGACGGGGAGTACCCGGTTTCGGTCCTCATCGTCGGGCGCTGATGGGGCGAGGGGTCTTCGCCTGCCGGAGCCCGTTTCGACGGGGATGCGGCTGCGCGGCACGCGACGTCGGGGGGTTCGGATCCTCCGTGCGATGCGCGGGCCCGCGGTCTAGCGGAGGCTGCCGGCGGCGCGTCTGAGGGGCCGGGGAAGGCGCAGCCAGCGCGCCAGACGCGGACGCGGGTGATAGGTGCGGCGGTAGGCTTCCAGAGCCTTGAGCCAGAGGGCAGGGCGCTCCGCCTGGGGGTGCCCGGCCGCCTGGAGGCGGCGGCGGGCCTCCTCAATCTCGTGCTGCAGCCGGTCGAGCCCGGATCTACCTTCGCGGTTGTCTATCTCGATGAGCAGGTTCAGCATCTCCGCCGGCAGGGCGCGGGACGGGGTGCGGAAGAGATGTTGGATTCTATTCATTGCTAATACCCTCCTTGTAATTACGACCATATCATAACGATATGATAAACTGCAAGCGTGGATGTGATATTCTGCCTTGACCGTATTAGCCGCGCGCGGTACCCTGACGCCAGGGAGGTGCCATGAAGCTGGCCGAACGGTTTCGTGAGTTGCGCAAAGAGCGGGGATGGCGCCTTAAGGACCTGGCCGAGGTAACGGGGCTTTCCGTTCCCTATCTTTCCGACCTGGAACGTGACCGCACAAACCCCAGTCTGGAAACGCTGCGCACCCTGGCCGGTGCTTACGGGATCAGCGTGCACGACCTCATGGCTCCGGTGGACTTCTACGGTGAGCGCACCCCCGCGGCGCTGCCCCGGGGTTTGGTCGAACTGATAGAGGATCCGGTGCTGGGTGCGGAGATAACCCCTGACTGGGTGGAAACGCTTTCGCGCATCGAACTGCGGGGCAGGAGACCCGAGAGCAAGCGCGACTGGTACGAGATCTATCTGCATCTGCGGCGCGTACTCGAGGGCTAGCCGTGGCCGCCGCCGGAACCCGGAGTTTGCGGGCGCTGCTGGAGGAAAGGGTGCTCGCGCTGGCGGCGCGTTTTCGCGCGGAGAACGCCCCGCTTACCCCCGATAGGATGGCTGCGGGAATAGGATTCTGCTGGCGCCGGGCTCCGCTCGCGGGGCGCGACGGTTTGCTCGACCCCTCCCGCCGCACCATCCTGGTGGCCGCGGAGCAGAGCCCGCGGCGCCAGCGTTTCACCCTTGCCCACGAGGTGATGCACCATCTGATAGAGCAGGATGGTGACATCCTTTCCGATTTACACGAGGCATACGCGGGACCCGCCCTGGAGCAGGCGCTCGAACGCCTGTGCAATCTGGGCGCAGCGGAGATGTTGCTGCCGGGAGCGGAGGTGGCCAGGGCGCTGGCGGCGGCCGGACCGAATCCGAGGCTCGTCTGGGAACTGGCGGACCGCTTCGGGGTGAGCGAGCCCGCTGCGGCCGTGGCGCTGGCCCGGGCGCTCGGCCCTGCATCGCTGGCAGCGGCATTTGGCGGGCGGCCGCTGGTCTGTTATTACGCCTTTGGCGCGGGGTCGCCCCCGCGCGGGGCGGCGCTACCCCCAGACCATCCGCTCGCCGGGGTGCGGGATACCGGACTGCCATTTCGGGGTCCGCTCCCGCTGCCCGGGGGCGCCCGCGCCGTCTCGGCCTGGGCGCGGCTCCGGCGCGGGCGCGTTTATCTGCTTGCTGTGGAGGTGGAGGCGGCGGGTGCCTGAGCCCCCGCGCTACGCCGACGGCCTCAAGCCGCGGCCCGCGGAAGAAGCGCTGGGGCGGATATTGTTCCGTCCGCTGGGCCATCTGCTGGTGCGGATTCTCTGGCGTACGCCGCTACGTCCGGAGCACCTTGTGCTGGCGCACGGTCTGCTGGGCCTGACGGCCGCGGCGTTCGTGGCGCGGGGGCAGGATATCGCCGCGGCGCTCTTGTTGCAGCTGGTGACGGTGCTCGACAACGCTGACGGACAGCTTGCGCGGGCGCGCGGGCAGACCAGCCCGCTCGGGCGCTATCTCGATACCGAGGTCGACATGCTTGTACACGGCGCGCTCTTCGCGGCCCTCTACCTGCGTACCGGCGACGCCGTCGGCGCGCTGCTGGGGATGGCGGTGCTCACCCTCGTGCTCTCGCTCGATTACAACCTGCAGCTGCTTGCCGTGGATCGGGAACCGGCGGAGCCACCGCCGCGTCCCGGAGTCGAGGCGGCCTTGGCGCGGGCGTACCGGGCGCTGTTCGGCTGGCAGGACCGGGCCATACGAGCCTGCGAACTGGGTTTGCAGGCGCGCCTGCGGGCACCCGCGCCGGTCTGGTGGCCGCGTGCCTTTCTGGCTGTATTCGCCAACCTGGGAAGGACCACCCAGTTTGCGTTGCTGGGTATCATGCTGGCGCTGGGAAGGCCGGACGCTTTCCTTATCTTTCAGTATTTGACGGCCGCAGCGCTTGTGGTGGTCTATGCTGTTCGCATATGGAACGCTATCCGATCCCCACGGTAGGCGCCCTGGTGCAGGGTCCGGACGGGCGCGTCCTGGTGGTGCGCACCAACAAATGGCGGGGTTTGTGGGGGGTCCCCGGGGGCAAGGTGGAGCGGGGCGAGCGGCTCGTAGACGCGCTCCGGCGCGAATTCCGTGAGGAGGTGGGGCTTGTGCTCGTGGACGTGGAATGGGCCCTTTTCCAGGAGGCCGTATTTCCGCCCGATTTCTACAAGCCCGCGCACTTTCTGCTATTCAACTACTTCGCGCGCAGCGAGAACGACGGGGTCACGCCCAACGAGGAGATAGTCGAATGGGCATGGGTTACGCCCCGCGAGGCGCTCACCTACCCCCTGAACACATACACCACGCCCCTGGTAGAACGCTATCTGGAGGCTGGGGGTGGCTAGGGCGGCGCTGGTGACCGGGGCGGCGCGCGGCATCGGCCGGGCCATAGCGCTGGGCCTGGCCGGGCGCGGCTTCGACGTGGCCGTGCACTATCGCACCAGCCTCGAGGGGGCGCGAAAAACGGCGGCCCTGGTGCGGCGCGCGGGTCGCCGCTCGCTGCTGGTGCAGGGGGACCTGACCGATTCCGCCGCGGCGCGCGCGGTGGTGGAAGGGGCCGCCCGCTCCCTCGGAGGGCTGGCGGTGGTGGTCAACAACGTGGGCGACTATCTCTACAAACCGCTGGAGGAGGTTTCCCCGGAGGAATGGCGCGCGGTGCTGGACTCGAATCTGGCGACCGCCTTCCACGTGAGCCAGGCGGCGCTGCCGTATCTATTGGCCGGCGGCTGGGGGCGGATCGTTTTTCTGGGATACGCGGGTGCGGGCCAGTGCGTCGCCAAGCCCCACATAACCCCCTACTTCATAGCCAAGACGGGCGTAGTGCTATACGCTAAAGCGCTGGCGGCGCGCCTGGCCTCCCGGGGGGTTACGGTTAACGTGGTGGCCCCGGGCGTGGCCGAGAGCTCGGTTACCCAGCCGCTCCGGGAGATTCCTGCCGGGCGCGCGGCCCGGCTGGAGGAGCTGGTGGAGGTGGTGGGGTACTTCGTTAGCGAAGCCGCCGATTACGTCACCGGGCAGGTGCTCGAGGTGGCGGGCGGCTGGAACCTGTGAGGAACGGCATGAAAAAACGTATCGAACTGGAAGACACGGGGATGACCTTCGAAACCGCCTACGATCTCGAAGGTATGGCGGGCGCGGCACGCGAATGGCTCGGGTTGATTGGCGAAGACCCGCGGCGCGAGGGGCTTGCCGAGACCCCCGGACGCGTAGCCCGCGCCTGGGCTTTTCTGACCCGCGGTTACCAGCAGACGCTCGAGAAGGTGGTGGGGCAGGCGATCTTCGAGGCCGAGAGTTCGGAGATGGTGGTGGTCAAGGGGATCGAGTTCTACTCGATGTGCGAGCATCACATGCTCCCTTTCTTTGGTCAGGTGCACATCGGTTATATACCCAGGCGTAAGATTTTAGGCCTTTCCAAGTTTGCCCGGATCACCGAGATGTTCGCCCGCAGACTGCAGATACAGGAGCGGCTGGCCACCCAGATCGCCGACGCGATAGTCGAGGTGGTGGAACCGATGGGGGTGGGAGTGGTCATCGAGGGCACCCATCTGTGCATGATGATGCGCGGGGTAGAGAAGCAGCAGTCCACGACCGTTACCTCGGCGATGCGCGGTATCTTTCGCAAGGATTTGCGCACACGCGAGGAGTTCCTGGCGCTGCTGCGCTGAGGCGCGGCGGCTCCTAGTAGTCCCGGTCCACCCGGTGCAGTTTTTCCGCCCACTCCGGGCCGCCGCTGTGGTGGCGGCGGACGATTTCCGCTACGCAGGGGTCGGAGATGCGATCGGCAGCGTAGCGCGGATGGTGTTTGCGCACCTGCCAGGCGCCGGCCAGACCCCGGCGCGGGGGGTAGGGTTCCACATCCGGCGCCCACTGCTCGAAGAGGGCGGTGAAGATGCGCTCCCAGACGTTGTAGGGGCGTACCGCCTTGCCAGAGTCGTGGATCAAAGCCGCGCGCACGGCGCAGTCCGGAGCTTCGGGCCAGCGTTCCAGTAGCTGTTTGGCCACGGCCACGTTGTGCTCGCGGTCGCGCACGTCCATCGCCCGGAATAGCTCGGCTTCGTCGGGCGCCAGACGGGCGAGGGCCCAGGCGTCGTCGGGGCGGCAGAGAGCCGGGAAGAAGCCCTTGGCAAGCCGGATCAGACGTTTCTTGGTGATTAGCGCCATGCTACGCCAGCTCCGCGAGCGCCTTCGCGCGGGCAAGAATCTCATCGAACATCTCCGCGGTGAGCTTCCCGGTCTGGGTGTTCTGGCGGCTCACGTGGTAGCTGTCCAGCAGCACCCGCCCGTCCGGGAGGGCGTGCTCCGCGCCGTGGGCGAAGGCGAAGTGCGCTTTAGTCAGACCATGATGCTCGAGCAGCGCGTCGTGGGCGAGACGGCCCAGCGCCAGATATACCCGGACCTTTGGCAGCAGCGCCAGTTCCCGCGCGGTCCAGCGGCTGCAGGCGGCGAACTCGGAGCGGGTCGGTTTGTTCTTTGGCGGTACGCAGCGGACGGCGGCGGTAATGTAAACGCTGAATAGCTCCAGGCCGTCATCGCGGCCGGTAGCCTGCGGCTGGCTGGCGAGTCCGGCCCGCCACAGGGCGGGGTAGAGGAAGTCGCCCGAGGCGTCGCCGGTGAACATGCGGCCGGTGCGGTTGGAGCCGTGGGCTCCGGGCGCCAGGCCGAAGACCAGAATGCGCGCCTCCGGATCGCCAAAGCCGGGCACCGGTCTGGCCCAGTAGTCTTCGTGCTGGAAGGCCCGCCGTTTTTTGCGCCCTACTTCTTCGCGCCAGGCTACCAGCCGCGGGCAGCGGCGGCAGGCGGTGATCTGCTGTTGGAGAGTGTCGAGTTCTAGCTCAGCCATTCCACCTCTCCCGTTTGGGTGTGGTAGAGGGCGGCCAGAACAGGAACCTTGCCCTGGATGGCCCGGGCCACTTTGGCCGCGGTACCCTTGGCGTGAGCGCGAGCGGCGTTGTCGGGGTCGGTTGCGCCTTGTAGGTGAACCCTGATCGCCGCTGCGCTGGCGGGAAGCCGGGGGTTTGCCTGTAGGGCGTCCTTGACCGCGCCGCAGTCGCTGTGGCCGAGAACGATTATTGCGCCTATCCCGAGTCCCGCGGCGAAGGCGAGAGACTCGAGCGCATGCTCGGAAGCCACGTTTCCGGCGTTGCGGACTATGAACAGCTCTCCCGGTTCGGCGGCGAAGATGCGCGTCGGGTCTACCCGGGCGTCGGCGCAGGTGAGGACGGCGGCGATGGGGGCGTGTTCTTGGGGGAGAACCGGTCGTGCGGCGAAGAAGCGGGCGTTTCCCTCATCGAAGCGTTGTATTATTTTGGCGAGGTCGTTTTTCAAGCTCTTTTCTCCACCGCTTCGCTATCGTGGGCGTCAAAGCCCGCTTCGAAGCGCCGCAACCGCCAGGCGTGTTTTTGGGGGTGGTAAGTGAGGACGGCGCACCCCAGGTCGCCAAAGGAGAAGTGGGCCCCGGCCTCGCCAGGCATGGGGGCGATTCCCAAGAGACAGCGCATAGCGGCGTTGAGGATGGCCCCGTGAGAGACCACTAGAACGCGCCCCTCGCCCCCGGAGGCTATCCGCGCTACCGCCCTGAGGGCGCGGGCGTGCAGCTCGGCAACGCTTTCTCCTTCGTGGTAGCGCCGGTAGAGGTCGCGGGAGGTGGGTTTAGGGAAGCGCCGGGCGGCCTCGTCGAACGACAGACCCGCCAGCCGGCCTTTGTCCATTTCGGTCCAGTCGGGATCGATAACCAGCGGCACGCCAAGCCCCCGGCTGATTACCTCGGCGGTGGCTTTGGCCCGCGCTAGCGGGCTGGAAATGACGCGGTCGAAGGAAAGCCCTTGTTGCCTGAAGTCGGCCAGTCGTTCTTCGGCCTGCTGGCGGCCGCGCTCGGTCAGCGCCGAGTCGTGACGACCTTCGTGTATTCGCAGGTCGTCGGCCTCGGAGCGGCCGTGGCGCAGTAAGACCAGAAGCAAGCTCACAGATCTTCCTAGAGCGGGATGTTCCCGTGCTTCTTCCAGGGGCGTTCTTCGTGCTTGTCTTCGAGCATCCGCAGGTGCCGGATCAGGTGCTGGCGCGTTGCCTCGGGCGAAATCACGTCGTCGATGTAGCCGCGGCTGGCGGCGATCCAGGGGTTGTCGAAGCGTTCCTTGTACTCCTTGATCTTCTCGGCGCGGGTGGCCTCCGGGTTGGGGCTTTGCTGGATCTCGCGCCGGAAAACGATATTGGCCGCGCCCTCGGCCCCCATCACCGCCACCGCCGCGGTGGGCCAGGCGAGCACCACGTCGGCCCCCATGTCGCGCGAGTTCATGGCCAGATATGCGCCGCCGTATGCCTTGCGGGTGATCAGCGTGATTTTGGGAACCGTGGCCTCGGCGTAGGCGTAGAGCATCTTGGCGCCGTGGCGGATGATGCCGCCGTGCTCCTGGGCCACGCCCGGGAGGAAGCCGGTTACGTCCACGAAGGTCACGATGGGCAGGTTGAAGGCGTCCATGGTGCGGATGAAGCGCGCAGCCTTGTCGGCGGCGTCGATGTCGAGTGCGCCCGCCATGAAGCGGGGGTTGTTGGCCACGATGCCCACCGGCCGTCCGCCCAGCCGCGCCAGCCCCACGATGATGTTGCGCGCCCAGCCCGGTTGGATCTCGAGGAAGTCACCCTCGTCCACCAGCGTCCGGATGACCTCGTGCATGTTGTAGGGGCGGCGCGGGTCGGGGTTGACCATGTCCAGCAGCTCCGGCGCGGTACGGTCTTCGGGGTCGTCGGTGGACCTCTGCGGCGGCTTTTCCCTGGCCGAGGAGGGCAGGAAGCTCAGGATCTTGCGGATGAGCGCCAGCACCTCCTCCTCGTTCTCGCCCTCCAGGTGGGCCACGCCGCTCTTCTTAGCGTGCACGTCCGCGCCCCCCAGCTCCTCGAAGCTCACCTCTTCGCGGGTGACGGTCTTGATGACCTCGGGGCCGGTGATGAACATGTAGCTGCTCCCGCGGCTCATGAGTACGAAGTCGGTGATAGCCGGGCTGTAGACCGCGCCCCCCGCACAGGGGCCCAGGATCGCCGAGATCTGGGGCACCACCCCCGAGTAGACGGCGTTGCGGTAAAAGACCTCGCCGTAGCCCGAGAGGCTGTCCACGCCCTCCTGGATGCGGGCGCCGGCCGAGTCATTGAGCCCCACGATGGGTGCGCCTACCTTGACCGCCATGTCCATTGTCTGGGCGATCTTGCGGCCGTGCATCTTGCCGAGCGAGCCGCCCAGCACCGTGAAGTCCTGGCTGAAGACGAAGACGGTGCGCCCCTCGATGGTGCCGTACCCGGTGACTACGCCTTCGCCGGGCGCCTTCACGCCCTTCATCATCTCGGTGTCCAGGTGCTCCACGAAGGTGCCCAGCTCCACGAAACTGCCCGGGTCGAGCAGTTCCTCGATGCGCTCGCGGGCGGTCAGTTTGCCCTGGCTGTGTTGTTTTTCGATGCGTTTCGGGCCGCCGCCCTGTTCAACCTGTTTGCGGCGTTCCTCCAGCTCGGCGATGAGTTCTTCCATCCAGGCGCGGGTGTTGTCGGCCATAACGTTTTCATGATACCTGCACGGTCACGGCCGTACGACCTCGAGGCCGTCTGCGGGGAACCTTTCGTCGAAGGTGTACAGGCGTTCCGCACCGTGGCTTTTTGCCGCTGCCCAGAGCAGGGCGTCGGCGTAGGACACCCGCCCGGAGGGGCGGGCGAGCAGGAGCGCCAGGATGGCTTCTTCCTTGGGCAGGTCGAATAGGTGCAGGTTTTTCTTCTGTAAAAGATCTACGAGCGTGTTCACTACCTCGGCCCTGGGTACCTCGTAGACCTTTTCGAGCACGAAGGCGGCTTCCACCAGGACGATGCTGTGGAGCGCCACCGGTTCCGGGCCGTCGAGCAGCCGCGCCGCGCGCTCGGCTAGCTCGGGGACGTCGCCGGTCAGGTAGCGCACGACCAAGCTGGTGTCCACCAGGGGCGGCGCGTTCACTGGCCGGCCGTCCATGCCTCTTCGCGCGCCCGCCGCAGCTCGTTATCTGAGGGTTTGCGCTCCGTCGTGCCCGCCAGGCGGCCCTTGAGCGAGCGCTCGTGGGGCGGCGAAAGAAGTAGACCTCCAGATGGTCGCCCACGAGGCGTTGCACCGCGATCCAGCCGGGGCGAACGCCCAGCCGCTCGCGCGCCTCCTTGGCGATGACCACCTGGCCCTTGGGTCCTGCCTTATAAGCCATAGTCTTACCTCCTTAGCGTTTTGCTGCAAAATAGGAATAAGTAGAACCACCCGGGCTTGCCCGGGTGGTGGTTGTAAAGGCGTGGCTCAGGCACCCTTGAGCTTCTTCACCTCTTCGATCATCGCCGGCAGCACCTGGTGCACGTCGCCGACGACGCCGTAGTCGGACTCCTTGAAGATGGGGGCGTCGGGGTCCTTGTTGACCGCCACGACCACCTTGGACTTGTTCATGCCCGCCTGGTGCTGCACCGCGCCCGAAACGGCGAGGGCGAAGTAGATGTTGGGCTGCACGGTCTTGCCCGTCTGCCCCACCTGCTCGGAGTAGGGCCGCCAGCCCGCATCTATTACCGCGCGCGTCGAGCCGACCGCGCCGCCTAGCAGATCGGCCAGTTCTTCGACCAGCTTAAAGGCCTCGGCGCTACCCATGCCGCGCCCGCCGGTGACCACGACTTCGGCTTCCGTGAGCGAAACTTTGCCGCCGGTCTCGGCGATCTTCTCGAGCACCTCCACCTTCTGCTCGAGCTCGCCCAGCTCCACCGCCAGCGGCTCCACCGCGCCCGCGCCGGCCGGTTCAGCCAGCGGAGTGGTGTTGGGTTTGACGCTGATCACCGCGGGCAGGGTGCCCGCCTGCTTTTCCAGCACGCGGTTGAGGAAGCTGTATTTGGTGGCGTAGACCTTACCTTCTTCGGCCCAGCTGTCGAGGGTGTCCTCGAGCAGGGCGGCGTCCATCTTGACCGCCAGTCGGGCGGTCCAGCTGCGGCCGGTGCGGCTCGCGGGGGCCACGACCACCTTCGCCCCGGCGGCCTCGGCCGCGGCGTGGGCGGCCTTGGCCCACTTCTCGGCGGTGTAGGTCTCCCAGTCGGGGCCGCTCACCACGTAGACCTTGCTCACGTAGTCCTTGGCCTTCTCGGCCACGCCCTCGGCGCCGGGGCCGACCACCAGGCCCGCTACCTCACCGCCCAGGCTTTCTGCCAGCTTGCGTGCGCGGCTCACGCCCTCGAGCGCGCCCTTGCGCAGTTCGTTACCGTCGTGATCCATTACCACGAGAATCATCGTCGCCTCCTAGAGCACCTTGGCTTCTTCGTGCAGCAGCTTGATGAGCTCGGCGGCGGCCGCGGCGGGTTCCTTGGTGCCGTCGATGACCTTCTGCTTGCGCTCGAGCTCCATGATCTGCTGCTCGAGGATCTCGACCTTGCTGCCGCTCACGCCCAGCTCGGCGGCGTCGATCTTTTTAATTTCCTTTTTCTTGGCTTTCATGATGCCGGGCAGCGTGGGGTAGCGGGGCTCGTTGAGGCCTTGCTGGGTGGTGAAGACCGCCGGCAGCGCCACCCGCACCACCTCGGCGCCCTCATCCAGGTCGTGCGTAGCCCTGGCGTGGCCGTCCTCGAGTTCGAAGGCGGTGGTCCAGGTCACGCTCGGCCAGCCCAGCGCCTCGGCCACCGCCGGCCCCAGAGCCTGGCTGTCCCAGTCGGCCTGCTGGCCGCCGGTAAAGACCACGTCGGGGGCCTCCTCGGCCAGTATCTTGGCGAGCGCGCCCGCCTGGGTGACCGGGTCCACGTAGCCTTCGGCGGTGATGAGGATGCCGCGGTCCGCGCCCATGGCCAGCGCGGTACGCATGGCCTCCTCGGTGCGCTCGGGGCCGAAGGCCACCACCACCGCCTCGCCACCCCCGGTTTCTTTCAAGCGGATGATTTCCTCAACGGCGTACTCGTCCATCTGATCGAGTATCATGGTGGCCCCTTCCAGGCTGACCCTGCCCCCGTCCACCTTGATCTTCGATTCCCCGTCGGGGACCTGCCGGATGATCGCTACATACTTCATGCTGCCTCCTTATCTGAGCGCTTTCAGGATGTTACGGGCGATGATGATGCGCTGGATCTCGTTGGTTCCCTCGTAGATATGGTTTAGCTTTACGTCGCGCAGCAGTTTTTCTACGGGGAAGTCATTCACGTAGCCATAGCCGCCGTGAATCTGGATGGCTTCGTTGGCCGCGTCGAAGGCTATCTCGCTGGCGTAAGCCTTGGCAATGGCGCTGGCACTGATGTGCTCGGGGTCGCCCCGGTCCGCCAGCCAGGCGGCGTAATAGGTGTACATCCGAGCCGTTTCCAGACCGATCTTCATGTCGGCCAGTTTGAACTGGATGGCCTGGAAGTCGGCTATCGGGCGGCCAAAGGCCTCGCGCTCCAGCGCGTACCTTGCCGATTCATCCAGCGCCCGGCGCGCCACCCCCACCGACCCTGCGGCCACCGGAATGCGCGTCTTGTCGAGGGTGAGCATAGCGATCTTGAAACCCTCGCCCTCTTCGCCCAGGCGGTTTTCCACCGGCACCCGCACGTCGTCGTAGACGATCTCGTACGTGGGTGCGGCGCGCTGGCCCATCTTGCCGTGGATCTTGTTGAAGCTCACGCCTTCGCGGTCGTTTTCGACCACTATGGCTATTACCCCTTTGTGCCTGAGCGCGGGGTCGAAGGTGGCGAAGACCACGTTGAAGTCGGCCTCCTTGGCGTTGGAGATCCACATCTTGGTGCCGGTGATCACGTACTCGTCGCCGTCGCGCACTATGCGGGTGCGCAGCGCCGCGGCGTCGGAGCCGTTGCCGGGCTCGGAGAGGGCGAAGGCGGCCAGCGAGGGGCGCTCCGTCAGCGGACCCAGGAATCGCTTTTTCTGCTTTTCGTTTGCGGCTATCAGAAGAGGGGTGATGCCCAGTTCCGAGGCCATCGGAATGGTATAGAAGCCCATGTCGGCCCAGCCCAGCTCCTCGCCGATGATCACCTCTTCGACCAACCCCAGACCAAGGCCGCCGGCTTCCTCCGGCACGCTTATGTTGAGCAATCCTATCTCGTATAGCTGCTCAACCAGATTCCAGGGAACCTCTTCGTTCTGGTCGTACCTGGCCGCTTCCGGAGCCACCTGCTCCCGCGCGAAGCGCCGTGCCAGTTGTTGCAACTGCCTCTGTTCGTCGGTTAGTGAAAAATCAAGCGCCACGAACCCACCTCCAGACCACCGGCTGCCCGCAGGCATCTCCTTTGACCCAGTCTAAATATATTGACCGGTACCTGCAAGCCGGCTCTTAACCATCGTATCACCACCCTACTGGCGAAAAAACGTTATATATCCCGGGGGTTAGCATGAAGCAAGGAGGTTCCATGAAAACCATCATCGAGCCGTTCCGGATTAAGACGATAGAGCCCATAAAGATGACCACGGTTGCAGAGAGACGTGGAATGGCGGAGCGGGCCGGGTTCAACCTGTTCAAACTCCCGGCCGAAGAGGTGATCATAGATTTACTCACCGATTCCGGAACCAGCGCCATGTCCGCCGCGCAGTGGGGAGCTTTGATGCAGGGGGACGAATCTTATGCGGGGGCGCGCAGCTGGTACCGTTTCGAGCGCGCGGTTAAGGACATTTTCGGTTTTGAGCACGTGATTCCTGCCCACCAGGGGCGCGCCGCCGAGCGCATACTTTTCAGTGTGCTGGTAAAGACCGGTCACGTCGTGCCCAGCAACACCCACTTCGACACCACCCGGGCGAACATTGAGTTCGCCGGGGGCAGGGCGGTTGACCTTCCCGGTCCGGATGCCGTGGATCCTGCTTCGCGCGCGCCCTTCAAGGGGGACATGGACATTCGCGCGCTCGAGGCCCTGATCGCAGAGGTGGGGCCCGAGCGCATCCCGGTGATCATGCTGACGGTCACCAACAACTCGGGCGGCGGCCAGCCGGTGAGCATGGCCAACATCAAGGCGGTCTCGCGCATTGCCCGAACCCACGGGATCCCCTTCTACATCGACGCCTGCCGTTTCGCCGAGAACGCCTGGTTCATCAAGCAGCGCGAACCCGGCTACGCGCACAAGACCCCGCGCGCAATAGCCCGCGAAATGTTTTCCTACGCCGACGGCGCCACCATGTCGGCTAAGAAGGACGCCTTCGCCAACATAGGCGGTTTTCTGGTCACCAATGACGGCGACCTGGCGGCGCAGGAGCGCGACCTGCTGATTCTCACCGAAGGGTTCCCCACCTATGGCGGCCTGGCCGGGCGCGACCTGGAGGCCATAGCCGTCGGGCTTGATGAGGTTCTGGAGGAGGATTACCTGAACTACCGCGTGGCTTCCACCGCTTACGTAGCGCGCAAACTGGACGAAGCGGGGGTGCCGGTAATGCTGCCTGCCGGCGGTCACGCGGTATATCTGGACGCACGCCGCTTTTTGCCGCACATTCCGCCGCTGCAATATCCGGGGCAGGGGCTCTCGGTGGAGCTCTACGTTGAGGGCGGCGTGCGCGGCGTGGAGATCGGCACCGTAATGTTTGGCAAGGATCCCCACAGCGGCGAAGAAAAACCTGCCCACTGGGACCTGGTGCGCCTGGCCATTCCCCGTCGCGTCTACACCCAGAGCCACATGGACTACGTGGTGGAGGTGGTGGCTCAGGTATACGAGCGTCGCGAGCGTGTCCGGGGTATGCGTATAGTGCGCGAGCCCCGCTTCCTGCGGCATTTTTCGGCCGAGTTCGCCTGGGTGTGAGGTCAGGATGTAGGATTTTTTCTGAACGGAAAGTAAACCCTTGGCTTCATTAACACCCACAACCCCCACCCCTACCCTCCCCCAGGGGAGGGAGAAAAAAAGATGGCCGCTCGGTGCCAAGCAGCCCGGTTCCGGCAAGCAGCAAGCCTCCCCCTCGGGGGAGGTGGCCGCAGGCCGGAGGGGGGTTTTGCCGTTTGGTTTTCGTATCCCCGGGCGGACCCGCGAAGCAGGTGAGACCCGGGAGCCTGCCCTGAACTTGATTCAGGGTCCATGCCGGGCGGTAAGCCAGCGTTTCGTTGCTGTTGATTGCCCCACCACAAGCCACAAGCCACCCACCACAAGCTGCTTTATCCGTATCCCCGGACGAGGCGGCATCCTGCCGCCGAGATCCGGGGTCCATGCTGGGTGGGAAGCCAGCGTTTCGTTGCTGTTGATTGCCCCACCACAAGCCACAAGCCACCCACCACAAGCTGCTTTATCCGTATCCCCGGACGAGGTAACCGAAGGTTGCCGGGATCCGGGGTCCATGCTGGGTGGGAAGCCGAGATTTGGTTGCTGCAAACCAGCCTTCAGTTGGCAAACATGATTGGTGACGGAGCCGCAAACGCAACCGTGGAGTTTGGGCGCGGCATGGGCCCCGGCTCGCGGTCGCTACGCTCCCTTGGCCGGGGACACGAACTACTTTCTTTCCCGTAACAAAAGCTGTATCCCCGGACGAGGCAACCGAAGGTTGCCGGGATCCGGGGTCCATGCTGGGCGATACCCCGAAATTAGATTGCTGCAGATTGCTGCGCATCAAGCCTTCAGTTAGAAAACATGATTGGTGACGGAGCCGCAAACGCAACCGTGGAGTTTGGGCGCGGCATGGGCCCCGGCTCGCGGTCGCTACGCTCCCTTGGCCGGGGACACGAAATGCTGGATGTGAGACGCAGGGAGCGGGATGCAGGAAGCACCGTTTTTATCACCTACCAAGCCGCCCTCGGTTTGTTTTGCGTCGTTTTTCAAAAACCCACCTCCCACACCCCACCCCCTACCTCCTGCTTTTGTCCGTTTCCCCGGACGACCGAGGCTGAAGGCCGAGGGAGATCCGGGGTCCATGCCGGGCGATAAGCCAGCGTTCCGTTGCCGTTGATTGCCCCACCACAAGCCACAAGCCACCCACCACAAGCCGCCTTTGCCCGTATCCCCGGACGAGGCGGCATCCTGCCGCCGAGATCCGGGGTCCATGCTGTATGCAACGCCGAGATTGAGGTGCCTATTAAAGAGCCCACCACAGGCCACAGGCTACTTGCCACAAGCCTTGCCGTTGGCGCCACGAACCACCCGGGCGGACCTGCGTGTTCTCCCGGACTGCGCACTTCCCGCGAGGGACGCCCGTCACCCCGGCCCGTGTTACATTGGCTTTAAGCGCTTCGTGCGCCCACAACACAGCTCCTTCGGGGCAGGGTGAAATTCCCGACCGGCGGTCAAAGCCCGCGAAGCCCGGCGCAAAGCGCGGGGCCCGACCCGGTGAAACTCCGGGGCCGACGGTGAAAGTCCGGATGGGAGGAGGAGGTGAAGGGCCTCTGGGCCCGGTGATGAGCTGGTACAGGTCACCCATTTTTCAACCTGTCTTTTGGAGGCCGCGCCTTGGCCTTTAGCGACCGCGACGCGCGCTATATGCGGCGGGCGCTGGCGCTGGCCGAGCGGGCGCGCGGCCACACCAGCCCCAACCCCATCGTCGGCGCGGTGGTAGTCAAAGATGGCCGCATCGTCGGCGAGGGCTTCCACCCCCGCGCCGGTGAGCCCCACGCCGAGGTCTTCGCCCTGCGCCAGGCGGGCGAGGCGGCCCGCGGGGCGACCGTCTACGTGACCCTCGAGCCCTGCAACCACCACGGCCGCACGCCGCCGTGTTCGCTAGCCCTTATCGAGGCCGGCGTGAGCCGGGTAGTCTACGCCGCGGCCGACCCCGGTAAAACTAGCGGCGGCGGGGCCGGGCGGCTGCAGCGGGCGGGCGTACGGGTAGAAGCGGGCTTGCTACAAGAAGAAGCCCGCGCCCAGAACCGCGCCTTCTTCCACGCCGCCGCCTTCGGCCGGCCCTTCGTGCTCTGGAAGGCGGCGCTGACCCTCGACGGCAGGGTGGCCGCCAGCAGCCGCGGCGGCGAGGCGGTTTCGAACGCCCTCAGCCACCACGTCGCCCACGGCTACCGCCAGGCCTGCGCGGCCGTCGCCGTGGGCGCGGGCACGGTGCGGGGCGACGATCCGGCGCTAACGGTGCGCGAGCCCGATTTTCGCCCCTTTGCGGCGATGGTCGAACCGCCCCCGCTGCGCGACCCGCTCAAGGTCATCTTCGACAGCCGGGCCAAAACGCCGCCCTCGGCGCGGCTCTTCGAGCCGGGGCCGCGCGGCGAGCCGGCCCGGGTGCTGGTATTCACCGGCCAAGGGGCCGATCAGAAACGGATCGAGACGCTAGAGAAAGCCGGGGCCGGGGTGGTCGCGCTGCCGGCGGGCGAGGGTGGCCTGAGCGTAGAGGCGGCGCTCGCAGAGCTCTACCGGCGCGGTGTCGACTCGCTGCTACTCGAGGGCGGCCCCCGGCTAGCCGGCTCGTTCGTGCGGGCGGGGCTGGTGGACCGGGCGGCCTTCTTCGTCGCCCCGCGCATCCTGGGCGAGGGGCGCGGCCTGATTGAGGGATTCAGTTTCGGCTCGATGAAAAAGGCAGTACGTTTTCTGCCCGAGCGCTCGGAGGCGCTGGAAGGCGACCTCTGGATCGAGGGCCGTTTGGAGGTGGACTAGTGTTTACCGGAATAGTCGAAGAAGTCGGCCGGGTAGCGCGGGCCGAGCCAAAGGGCGGCAACCTGCGCGTCTGGATCGAGGCGGAAAAGGTGCTCGAGGGCACCGAGGTGGGCGACTCGATAGCCACCAGCGGCGCCTGCCTGACCGTGGTCGAGCTCTCGCCGCGCGGCTTCGCGGTCGAGCTGGCCCGGGAAACCGTAAAGCGCACCGCGCCGCGCTGGCGGCCGGGAGCGCGGGTCAACCTGGAGCGGGCCGCGCGCGTCGGCGACCGGCTCGACGGCCACCTGGTCACCGGCCACGTCGACGGCGTGGGGCGGGTGACGCGCTTTGAGCGCCGCCCCGGAGCGCACGACCTCTACGTGGAAGCGCCGGCCGAGCTGGCCCGCTACATCGCCGCCAAGGGCTCGATTACCATCGACGGCGTTTCGCTGACGGTGGTGGAAGTGCGCGGCCGGGTCTTCTCGGTCACCCTGATTCCCCACACCCTGCAGGTGACCACCCTGGGCGAGCTAAAGCCTGAGGGCGCGGTCAACCTGGAGATAGACATCATCGCCCGCTACGTCGAGCGGCTGCTGGAGGCGCGCAAATGATCTACCCGATCGAAGAGATAATCGAAGACCTGCAAAACGGCAAGCCGGTAATCATGGTGGACGACGAGGGGCGCGAAAACGAGGGGGACCTCATCTTTCCCGCCCAGTTCGCCACCAAAGACCTGGTCAACTTCGCCGTCAAGGAGGCGC